>Ga0335081_10000328_pt1 | contig 88061 bp, 86 predicted proteins | sample Lox_Sample_35_FD_206713 | JGI IMG/M metagenome (GOLD analysis project Ga0335081, IMG submission 206713) | Soil microbial communities from Loxahatchee National Wildlife Refuge, Florida, United States - Lox_Sample_3.5 | ecosystem: Environmental > Terrestrial > Soil > Wetlands | place: USA... | reverse complement strand
CATGCCTCCGTTTTGGGTGTCATTTTCATTTGAGGCAACGATTCATTTTACACTCCTCCCCACCGCCCGCTATGGTGTCATTTAATCTGAGGCAACTCGCCGGAAAGCATGGCGAGTAGCTAAAGCTATCCATTTGATCGTCGATGGTTTCATGATAACGCTCCTTTCGTTCGCGATCTTTGACTGCGCTGCCTCAGCGAATTGTCACGAGGCCATCGCCAGCCTACAGCCATCAGGGTGAATGTTCAATTGGCGCACGCTGCCGCTTGGCTAGGGTTTGATTTCAGAAGACAGAGAAGAAGGAATCTGCGGAATCGGTGTAATCCGTAACAGAACCGTAGCCGCAGGCTTTACGCCTGCGTTCCCGGACGCACCCGTTAAGGGTGCGGCTACAGGCAGATGCACCGCCTGAGTCACTTTAGCAGCGACTGGAACTTTTTGCGGAACTTGGTCACCTTCGGCTCAATGACCACCTGGCAATACGGCGCTTCACCGTGCAGTTGGAAGTATTCCTGGTGATAATCCTCGGCTTTGTAGAACGCCTTGAACGGAGCGAGTTCGGTCACAATCTTGCCACTCCAAATCTTGTCGGCTGCGATTTCCTTGATTACATCTTGCGCGACGGCTTTTTGGTCGTCGTTGCGGTAGAAGATGACTGAGCGGTATTGCGTGCCGACATCGTTGCCTTGCCGGTTTAACGTCGTCGGATCGTGGACAGTAAAAAACACTTCCAGAATCTGTTTCAGTGAGATGACGTTCGGGTCGAAGGTAACCTGGCTGACCTCGGCATGGCCCGTTTTGCCGGAGCAAACCTGTTCGTAGGACGGATTGGCGACTGTGCCGCCAGAATAACCCGACTCGACTTTGGTGACACCTTTCAATTGCTCGAAGATCGCTTCGGTGCACCAGAAACAGCCGCCGCCGAGCGTGATGGTTTCAGTTGGTTGTGGACTTGCGGCATTTGAATTCATGGTCATTACGCCTCCCAGAGACAGGATGATAGATGTGAGTAGGATTCCGATCTTCGACAAGACTATAGCCACAGGGTTGCCATCTGCGGATGGCGTCTCGCGGCCTCGGCTTAGCCTGCGTGGGAATTGCGCACCTGTAAGCCGAGTCCGCGAGACGGGCTTCTCGGACGCACCCGTGAAGGGTGCGGCTACATGAAGGGCGGTTCTGTTGGGCGAAAGGTGAATGTTGCCATTCATGCCTTCACCCTGCGTGCCATTAGCCAACGCTCCACGGGATGCAGCACGAGCCAGAAAACAAAAAAGACCAGAAACAGTTTGCCAGTGCAAAGGACGTTGTCGAACGTGCAATGATGATACGGTTGCAATAAGCCCTCGGCAAAAACGTCGAAGATCACCGCGACGCAGTAGAACTTGGTGACGAACAGGGTCAGCCGTCGCCATTCTTTGAAGAGCCAGAATGTCAGCACCGCCACGAAGAGGAGCGTCGTTCCCACAAACTGCCAGTAATCCACGATGGGATTCCAGATGAGATGAGCAAAGGCACTGACCAAAGTGAAGCCGACCGCCACGAGCAATTCGCGTCTGCCGAAGCGCCTCATGGTCGCTCGTACGGCACAAATTTCAGCGCGACGGAATTGATGCAATAACGCAAACCGGTTGGTTTCGGACCGTCGTCGAACACGTGACCGAGATGCGCTCCGCAGCGTTTGCAGAGCAGTTCCGTGCGATGCATGCCGAAGGAATTGTCGGGACGCTCTTCGATATTCTCTTCTGCAATCGGCTGAAAGAAACTTGGCCAACCCGTTCCCGATTTGAATTTCGCGTCGGACCGGAACAATGCCGTCCCGCAGCAGATGCAGCGATAAACCCCCGGCTCGTGCTCGTTCAGGTAGCCGCCGCAGAACGCGGGTTCCGTCCCGCTGTTGCGAGTCACGCGATACTCTTCGGGCGTGAGTTGTTTGCGCCATTCCTCATCGGTTTTGACGATGCGATCGACCGTTTCCGTGCCGATCTTCTCTCCTGCATCGTTGAATTCGACGATGGTGACTTTTTGATTCATGCCCGGAGCCTCCGTTTCGCCCACCGATTGCGCGCAGCCCCCCGCGGCCAATGCCACTGCCGTGATTAAGAGTAGGTGACCTCTTCTCATCATGAAATGCAACCCTTTGGTTCGATGCGGCTGAGACCTGAAAAGTTTCAGTCGAGAGCATCTAGCCTGTCCCGCTTCGTGGCGGTCACACCTGTGTGGGTGCGTTGTTCCTGCACAGGCTAAAGCCTGCGGCTACATTTTTGCAGGCGTTGACGGCGCGTTCGCATGAAACTTTTTGAATCTTTTCAGAGTCGTGTTAGGGTTCCTTCAGGTTAAAGGGTCGCAGTACGGATCGTCCGCGGGGGCGGGTGACCGTCAACCCGAACCAAGAAGGAGTGTGTGTCATGATCGTCGGGATTAATCACAACATCACCGATCCAAAGAAGTGGGATCAAGTCACGAGCCAAATCCGTCCGATGGTGGAGCAGGGGAAATTGCCGAGCGGAATCAAACCGCTTTTTTACATGCCTGCGAAGGATGGCCGCCGGGCAGTGTGTGCGTGGGAGGCCAATTCTGTGCAGGATTTGAAACGATTCCTTGATCCCCTCACTTCGCCCGGGGCGCGTAACGAGTACTTTGAGGTGAACGCGGAGGAGTCGATGGGTTTGCCGATGGGCGAACACGCCGCCGCGGCTCGCTGATTTGCCCGTGACCAAGACGCAACGGAATCGACGCTCGGCGGTCGATTGATGAAAATCGCCATTGGATCCGATCACGCGGGCTTTCGTTACAAGGAGATGCTCAAACAACATCTGGCCGCGCAAGGACACGAAGTGCGCGATTTCGGAACCGACTCGACCCAGCCGGTCGATTATCCAAAATTCATTCGGCCCGTGGCTGAGGCGGTGGCTCGCGGAGAATACGATCGCGGCATCGTCCTCGGCGGCTCCGGCAATGGAGAGGCAATTGTGGCGAACCGCGTGCGCGGCATCCGCTGCAGTGTTTGCTGGAGTCTCGAGTCCGCGCGGTTGGCCCGCGCCCACAACAACGCCAATGTCTTGTCGTTGGGCGAACGCCTGATCTCGATGCAAGATGCCATTGCGATTGTCGATGTCTGGATGACGACACCCTTCGACGGTGGCCGGCACCAGCGACGGATTGATATGATTGATGAAGACCGAAATTTCCCGACAGAATCGTAGCCGCAAGCTTTGGCCTGCGTTCGAACGCACCCATAAAGGGTGCGGCTACATTTGGATTTATCCGTAAGGCGAGTCGGCGGTGTGGGGGAAAGCTATCGCCGAGCGAAATCGCCGCTACAATGTCTTGCCCGGCACGTAAGCTTTCAAGGCGCGTGTCTTCTCAACCAGCGGCAAGATGGTGTAATGCCCGAGAGAGGCCGGTAACAAGGCAAACTCACCGATGTTGATGCGTTCCTTTTTTCCTTCGGGCGTCAGCAAATTGACCGCGCCTTCGACACAAGCGATTACGTGAAATGACGAACCATCGCAATCATCAACCCAATCGCCGCGTAAGTCGAGTTGGTGAACGTGAAAGTACTCGCCCTCAACGAGCCGCCGCAGTTCGTTGACGCCTTTGGACTCGACTTTGGGGTGTTGCTTCTGGGGTTCGAAGTCGTCGAAATTGATGCACGCCAACGATTCCTTCACGTGAAGCTGACGCGGTTTGCCGTCGAGTCCGACGCGTCCCCAATCGTAAACGCGATAGGTGGTATCCGAATTTTGCTGAATTTCTACCAGCACGACACCGGCATCGATGGCGTGGAGCCGTCCGGAGGGAACGAAAAAGCAATCGCCGAAGCTGACTGGAAATCGATAGACGCAATCCTCAATCTTTACTGCATCCGGGTGTTGCACCAAGGACCGTATGAAATCGGCGCGGGTCACGCCGCGGCGTAGACCGGCGATGAGATGCGCATCACGATCCGCTGCGAGCACGTACCACATTTCTGTTTTGGGCTCGCCATCGAGCTTGTGTGCCACGGCTTCGGGAGGATGGACCTGAAGCGAAAGACGTTCGCGGGCGTCGAGGAGTTTGATGAGGAGGGGAAAACGAAGCGTTCCAGCATGAGTCGAAACATTTGTGCCGAGGAGCGTATTGCCCTCTAACTCGACCAGTTCACGCAACGTCTTCCCCGCATCGGGACCGTTTGCAACAACAGATTCGACGTCTTCGCGGTCGCTGATTTCCCAGGATTCGCCGATGCGTTTGCCGTCCGGCACGGGTTTGCCGTACCGCCGCAGGGTGTTGCCACCCCAAACCCGCTCAATGAGCGTCGGAATGAATTTATACGGATAAAACACTTGTTCCTTGCAGTTATTGACGATTTCCCATACACTCCTCAGCGCAAGGAGGATTTGCAATAATTTTCTATGGGGAAGGAATCCAAGCATTCCGGCGGTCGTGAGATTTGGGCCGTCGTTCTCGTCGGACTATCGCTGCTGCTGCTGCTGAGCTTGATTTCGTACAATCCGTACGATGTTGGCCATGTGGCGGCGAGCGGACGCAAACCAGTTGCCAACTTCATCGGGCCGGTCGGCGCGTGGATCGCATTCAGCACGTTCCAAACGTTCGGTCTCGCGGCTTACGGGCTGATGGCCGTGCTGGCGGTGCTCGGTGGCATGCTCCTGCTCGGAAAGGAATTGCCGTGGCGCGGGAAGGTGGGCGCCGGCGTCTTGCTGCTGGTGTCGCTCAGTTGTCTTTTGCATGTAGCGGGCCTCGAACGCGCCCAACGCGCTTTGAATCTGCCTGCCAGCGCCGGTGGTTTCCTCGGCCTGCTGGTGGCCGGGTTATTCCAGAAAATCCTCGGCACGGTGGGGACCACGATTATTTTCATTGTCCTATATCTCGTCAGCCTGATCCTGCTCATCAATTTCCGTCCCAGCTACTGGGTGGCGTTGACCGTGGGCGGGGCGCTGGATTTCTGGAAAAGGCGGCATGGCGGCAAATCCAAGCCGAGCGTTGAAGAGCAACTTCGCGAACGGGAACGCGAATTAACGATCAAGGAATTCCAGACCGATCGTGAACTGGCTCGCAAAGAACGCGAAGCGCGCAAACTCGAACGCTCGAACGGCGAAACGGTTCCCGAGCGCGAACGCCGACCCGAACCAAAGTTTGAAGATTATACCGTGCAGCGACCACAGAACGGCGCGAAGAAACCAGCCGAGGAAGAGACGGCCGTTTTGAAAACCAAACCGTCCAAAGCAGGCGGTACGCCTGCGGCTCCGGCTTTCGCTGGCTCCGAGTCGGGCGGCGCGGCGCCAGCCGCCAGGCCGAAACGCAGCAAACCGGCACCCGAGAAGGCAGCCGTCCTCGGTAGTATCGGCGCGGCGTCAGGTGAAGAATTTGTCCTGCCGCCTTTGGATTTGCTGGAACAGCCTCCCGCGCTGGCGCGACGGGACGTGATGGAAGATTTGAAAGCCAGCGCGAAGGTCTTGCGTGAGACCTTGCAGGAATTCGGTATCGACGTGGAATCGGGCGACGTGACGAAGGGGCCAACCGTCACGTTGTTCGAACTGTATCCGGCAGCCGGCGTGCGCGTGGAGAAGATTTCGTCACTGTCGAACAATATCGCCATGACCATGCGCGCCGAAAAGGTGCGGATTTTGGCGCCAGTGCCGGGCAAGGGAACGGTTGGGATCGAGGTGCCCAACTCATCACGAACGACGGTGTACCTGCGCGATTTGCTGGAATCGGACGAGTGGCTTAATTCGCCGGCGACGATTCCGATCGCGCTGGGCCGTGATGTGAAAGGCAATCCGATTCTCGGTGACCTGGCAAACATGCCGCACCTGCTGATCGCGGGCGCGACCGGGTCGGGTAAGACGGTGTGCGTCAATGCGATCCTCGCGTCGCTATTGTATCGGTTCACGGCAGAGGATTTAAGGCTGGTATTGATCGACCCGAAAATGGTCGAGATGCAGCACTACAACGCTTTGCCACATTTGATCGTGCCGGTGGTGACGGAGGCGAAGAAGGTGCCGCTGGCGTTGGGATGGGTCATTCGCGAAATGGAGAAGCGGTTCCAGATCTTCGCCAAGACCGGAGTGCGCAATATCACCTCCTTCAACGGGCGGCCCAGGCCCTCGGCCAAACCGGACGAGGCGGCCGAAGAGGCGGAAGACGGCGAAAAATCGAGCGAGGTCAAACCCAAAGCCAAACAAGAATTGCTCAAGATCGAAGTCCCGCGCGACAACGAATTGATCATTCCCGACAAGCTTCCGTACATTGCGATTGTGGTGGATGAGTTGGCGGATTTGATGCAAACCGTGGGCAAGGATGTGGAGATGGCGATCTCGCGGCTCACCGCGCTGGGACGCGCCGCCGGCATCCATTTGATTATTGCCACGCAACGTCCCAGCGTGAATGTGGTCACCGGCGTCATCAAGGCGAACATTCCATCGCGCATTGCGTTTCAGGTCGCATCGATGCAGGATTCACGCGTCATTTTGGACAGTCAAGGCGCCGAGAAATTACTGGGCAAAGGCGACATGCTGTATGAACCTGGGTCCGGCAAAGCCGTCCGCGCGCAAGGCGTGTTGGTGTTGGACAAAGAGATCACGAGGATCGTCGATTTCATTGGCAACCACGCCAAGCCGCGGTTTGAGGCCGAGTTGCAGCAAAAGCTACAAAGGAACTCCAATCTGCCGGACGCTGACGCGAGCGAGGAAGACGAGGAACTGGTCGAGCAATGTATCGAGGTCATTCGCCAGACGAATCGTGCCAGCGTCTCGGTCCTGCAACGTCGCTTGCGCATTGGTTACACGCGTGCGGCTCGGATCATGGATCTGCTCGAAGAACGCGGCGTGGTTGGTCCGAACCGGGGCGCCGAGCCGCGCGAAATCCTGATTGATCTGGACGGCAAGATTCCTGTCGAGAATGGTTGACCGTATGGTTCATAGTTGATGCGCAGACAAGGAATTGGTAAGAATCCTCGCAGTTACGTTGTCCATTAAGGATTAGCCATAACCATTTATCATGTCGCTGGAATCCATCGGCGAAACCCTGCGCGAGGCGCGCCACAACAAGAAGGCGTCGCTGGAAGACGCCTCACGTGCAACGAAGATCAAGTTCGAGATTCTCGAGCAACTCGAAGCTGATGAATTTGACCGGCTGGCTGCGCCAGCGTACACGAAGGGTTTCCTCAAACTGTACGCCGAGTATCTGGGTTTGGACAGCCACGCGGTGGTCGAGGCGTACTTGCGCAGCCAGGGCGGTTTGCGCCGACAGGGATTGCACATGGAAACCGAGAAGGCGATCCGCGCCCGCAAACCGCGCGAACTACAATTGCCGCTGCGTAGCGTGGCGCTGGTGGTTGTGGGACTCACAGTCGCGGTTTTCGGCATTGTGCTGGGCAAGAGCCTATTCTCACATCGAATAACGAAGGCCTCGGTTCCAGTCGCGCCGAAACCCGCCGCTCTGGCGGTGCCGACAGCCAATTTCGACGCCTACTATCATCCCAAGCCGAGACCCGCGCCGGAGTTGGTGGAGACGCCACCTGCCAAATGATCAAGACTGTAGGCCGCTTCTGCGAAGCGGCGCGCCGACTCACAGAGTCAGCCTACAATGACAGACAACTTGACCCATTGTCCATCCGCCATTAACCATTTCCCATGAGCCACGGTCGAGCATCCATTCCGCTGAAGGTGGGCCTCGTCAGTCTTGGTTGCGCGAAGAACCTCGTCGATAGCGAAGTCATGCTCGGCTCATTGTTGCGCGACGGGATGCAGTTGACCGAGAATGCTCGGGAAGCCGACGTCATCATCATCAATACGTGCGGATTCATCGAAGGTTCGAAAAAGGAATCCATCGATGCGGTTTTGAAAGCGAACGAACTTCGTCAGACCGGCAAGTGCCAGGCGTTGATCGTGGCCGGCTGTCTCACGCAGCGTTACCCGAAAGACCTGCGGAAGGAATTGCCGGAAGCAGATGCGATCGTTGGCTTGAACGAAGTCCCGCGGATTGCGGAGATCGTGCGGGACGTGTTGTCTGGCAAGGGTGTGGGAGCGCCTTTCCAGGCGCGACCGGTTGTGCGGTCGCGCGCAGAAGCGCGCTCCCACAATCACGGCGCCGGTCCAACGTTATTCTGGTCCGGGCCCGCCAGGTACGTGCCGGATTATGCGGCACCGCGGTTCCGACTGACGCCGAAGCATTACGCTTACGTGAAGATTGCGGAAGGTTGCAACCATCCGTGCACATTCTGCAGCATCCCGCGCATCCGTGGCAAACACCGCAGCCGGCGGCTACCGGATGTCCTTTCGGAGATTCGCGCGCTGGTGGCCGACGGCGTGCGCGAGATCAATCTGATTTCACAGGACACGACATTTTTCGGGAAGGATCTGACTTCCGCAGTTGTGGGAGCGCCTTTCCAGGCGCGACCAGTAGCGGAATCGGGCGCAGAAGCGCGTTCCCCCAATTCACAAGCCACACCCTCGCTTTCTTCGCTGCTTCGCGCCATCCAGCAAACTCCCGGCGATTTCTGGGTGCGACTCTTATACACGCATCCGGCGCACTGGACCGACGATCTCATCGAGACCATTGCCGCCTGCAACAAGGTCTGCCGCTACGTGGACATGCCGCTCCAGCATATCAACGACGAAATGCTGAAGCAGATGAAACGCGAAACGAGCGGGCAACACATTCGCGATTTGATCGCCCGGATCCGCGCTGGCGTTCCCGGAATTACCTTACGCACCACTTTCATCGTCGGCTTCCCGGGCGAAACCGACGCGCAGTTCGAGGAATTGCTTGGCTTCATCGAGGCGACGAAGTTCGAGCGGCTTGGCGTCTTCCAATATTCCCAAGAAGATCATACACCGGCGGGTGCCATGGCCGGGCAGGTGTCTGCTCGAATCAAGAAGCAACGTTACTGTCGCGTCATGGCGTTGCAGCAAAGAATTTCCCGAGATATTCAACAGGGTTTCGTGGGCAAGACGTTGCGAGTTCTTCTCGAGAAACCGGCAGAAGACGGTGTCCTGGCGCGTTCCCACGCCGATGCTCCCGAGATTGACGGCAGTGTGCTGGTAGCTGGCGATGTGAGGGTAGGGGAGTTTGCCACAGTCCGGATTCGAAGCGCCAGTGAGTACGACCTTACCGGCGAGGTCGTCTCCGACACGTTGCACGTCGCCACGTTTTGAGTGTAATCTTTCACCAGTGACGGCAATCGAGGAACAATTGCGCGAAGCTCTCGTGGATTTCATGCGTGCGGCCGAGAAAAAAGATGACGTCGGCGCGGCGCTGAAGCATGTGTTGGATTTGCAGAGGCAGCTCGACGCTGATGCGCCACCGATGTTGCGGCATTACCTGGAGCGACGGAGTTATCAGAAGGCGCTGGATTTCCTCAATTCGGGCCGGCCCGAAACGCAAACGCCGCAATGTGAGTGAGAAAACCTGAGGGCCTCGAATCGTTGCTTTCGATCAGGTTCGCCTAACCGCGATCACTTCGATTTCCACCAACGCGTCCTTGGGTAACCGCGCCACCTGGACTGTGGAACGCGCGGGGGCGTCCTTGGCAAAATACCGGACATAAACTTCATTCATGCCGGTGAAATGACTCAGGTCGCTGAGGAAGACGGTGGACTTGACGACATCCGACAGGTTCAGCCCCTGTGATTGCAGAACGCCCTCGATGTTTTTCAGGACACGGGTTGTTTGTTCGGTGATTCCCCCGGTCACCATGTTACCGGTGGTCGGATCCAGCGGAATTTGTCCCGCACAAAAGAGAATCTCGCCGGCCCACACCGCTTGCGAGTACGGGCCAATCGCTTTCGGCGCCGCGTCCGTTGCCACGATTTGATGTTTCATAGTCAGTTCGCAACGCCCGCGACCACGAGCGAGAGCGGGCCATTTCTTCACGATGAATTCGCTCAATCCTTTTCCCGCCAGGCGAGCCAGGCGGCGACAAGGAACAACAGGAAATCCTGACCCATCGCCACCACGCCGACCTTTCGCGCTTCGACAGTGCCGAAGCAGCCGCAACGAACGTCAAGTCCCCGCGCCAGGGCTTGTCCAATTGCCGCCAGAAACACAATCATCAACACGGTGATCGTCAGCGCGCTCGCCCGCTTCCAAATTCCAAGTACCAGCAACAAACCGGCGGCAACCTCAATCCACGGCAGCACAATCGCCAGCAGATTGACGAGTTCGTGCGGCAGGAGCCGGTAATTCCCAATATCCCCGGCGAAACCGGCCGGCTCGGCAATCTTCAAGACGCCGGCGGCCACGAATATGCCGCCGACGACAAGCCGGAGAACGAAGTTGGCCACTTTCACGGCTGGCCTCCGGTATGCGTCGGCAACCCTGCTGTGTGCCATGAGGTCCAACCATTCACGAGAATGTGGACGTGTTGATAGCCGAGTCCGCGCAGTGCCAACGCCAGGTGATGGCTCAAATCACATTCCTGTCCATCGCAGTAAACCACAATATTGGCATTCGTGGTCAACAGGACCGCCACACGCGGATAATAGTCGTCGAATTCCTCAATGGGCAGGCTGAAAGCATTGGCGATATGACCGGCCTTGTAATCGGCCGGCGCCCGCGCGTCGAGAAAGATCGCGGCGCCACTGCTCCACAACTGTTTCGCGTCTTGCAGCGAAACCATCTCTTGTGGTTGCAGTTTTGCCTTCGGAGGCGCGATATACGGGATGCGCCAGGGCGAGATCGCGTTGGCCGCCAATCCCAGTACCGCGCCCGTCAAGACGATCACCAGCGCTCGCCCGAGAGTCGGCCCCATGGCGTCTGCGCTCAGCGTCGCATGACGTTCACCGTTACCGGCAGAACGATTTTCGGTTGAGTGGGAATGTTCGTATCGAAGCTGATCGTGCCGCGGGTGGATTCCTTGGGCGATTCCGCGAGCTTGGCGACCAAAATGTAGGATTTGCCTTTCTCTCCAGGCAGCAATTCCAAGCTCACTTCTTTCAGGCTGCTCGTGATATTTGTCACCTCAAGCGATTTGACGTCTGGTGCCGAGGTGATGCTCACCCGGCGCGTGGTCATTGTCTCCGGATACGACCCGGGCCAGCGTTGCGGGTCTTGGACGCCCCAGTACAGAGCTTCCGGCGAGACGGTGACCTCCCCCACCAGCCGGCCCATCACAAAAATGGTGCCAGCCGGCTGGGCGGCGCCATCCACAAACAGTCGGATCTGGTCACCGAACCGGCGCGGCGGACCATTCGGGGCGACCTCAACGACCACTTTGGAAGACTGCTCGTTATTTCCCGGCTCGACGTGGGCTTTCGCGAAATCGCCAATCACTTCAGTTTTTGTGACCGTAAGTTTCTTGCCGTCGGTGCGACGGACCTGCACCGTCACATTTGTCGTTTGTCCGTCCCGCAGATTGCCAACCGAGACTTGAGCCGGCTGGATCTCGATCACCTGCTGAACGGCGATCTTGATCGCCAGATTCACGTTCGGAGTTTTCGGGTCATTGGACGGAACATTGATGTGTTTCTCCAGTTGACCTCTCGCGGCTCCAAGATTCACGGTGAAAACCAATTCGCCTTTTTCGCCCGGCTTTAAAACATCCGGTTTGACTCCGGCCACCGTGCAGCCGCACGAAGGCGCCGGTTTGGACACTTTCAGGTCTGCATCACCGGCGTTGTGAAACGTGAACGTGCCGGTGACGGACGTGACCAGCGAGGTCGTCCCAAAATCGTACACGGTCTTATCGAATTCAATCTTGGGCGCCTTGCCGGCGTCGGCTGAGGCGTTGGTTTCCGCCGCTTGAGCCACTCCCATCGTCATCGCTGCCAACAACATCACTGCCAGGATTTCATGCTTCATGAATTTGATCTCTCCGTTTACTTTGCTCATGGATGGTCTGCATCTTACTCGGCCTTGGGCCCTGTGACAAGTCCCACGATGGCCCGTCTCGAATGTGGTTGCATTCGCCATGCGGCTGACCGAAAATTCTTAACGCATTTTGACAGCAACCATGGCCTTTTCACTCAATTTCTCGTGCACTTTATTATTTTAACAATAGGCGCCGCTGAACTCAACCGCCTTTCCGAAACGGAATTGCTGACGCAATATCCCGCCGTGGCGCTGGCGACCATGCTCCTGCTCGGCGCCGGATTGCTTTGTGACTTTTACCTGCTACTACTCCTGACCCGGAGGGCGGTTTCGTCCACAACCGCGCCGCTCCTACGCGTCGGCCCCAAACCGTGGAGTTTGCGCGACCTGTGGTTTGCGACCGGCGTGCTCATCTTGGTGCTGGCCACCGGCAATGCTCTGCTGGATTTGGCGTTGAAGTTGGCCCACGTCGATGAAGCCGATGCGATGCCCTGGATGTTGGGGATCAACATGTTGCTCTATGCGCTTTGTCTCATGGGATTCCTGGTGTTTTTTCGACAGCGTCAGATCGCCTGGAAGGAAGCGGTCGGCCTGGATCGGAAATCCGTCTTTGGTGCCGCTGCTTTCGGCGGCTTCTTTTTCTTTGCCGTATTGCCGCCGCTCGCCGGCACATTTGTTCTCTACGACCGATTGTGTCAAGTGGTCGGTATCAAGGAAACTCCGCAGCCGATCGCTGAATTGCTCGCTTCTTCGGATTCGACAATGGTCATCGTACTGGTTAGCATTTTTGCGGTCGTCGTCGCCCCGGTGTTTGAAGAGTTCTTTTTTCGCGGATTCGCGTATCCCGCCCTCAAACAGCGTTGGGGGACCTGGAAAGCACTGGCGATCGTGTCGGCCGTGTTCGCCGCGGTGCACCAACACATACCCTCATTGGGCCCGCTGTTCACTCTGGCAGTTGGACTGGCGTTGGCGTACGAGCTGACTGGCTCACTGATCGCGTCCATCACCATACACTCCTTGTTCAATGTCATGAATGTTGGCATGCTGCTTTACGTTCGGGCTCACTCATGAAACGTCAGCGAAAAAAGGTTCGCGCGCTGGGTGACCTGGGCGAATTTGGTCTGCTCAAGAAAATCTGCGCCAAGATTCCGTTTGCGGGCGATGATTGTGCAGTATTGCCGAGCGCTGATCGGACGAAGTTTTTGCTCTACACGTGTGATCCGGTGGTGGAAAACGTGCATTACACTGTGGGCACTCCGCCCCGGCGCGTTGGCTGGAAAGTAATGGCGCGCAATCTGAGCGATATCGCGGCGATGGGCGGCCGACCGCGCTGGGCCGTGATCAGCCTCGGATTGCGAAACACCACCACCGTTCGCTGGGTACAAGAATTGTACGCCGGGCTGCAAGCGGTTGCGAAGAAGTTCCACTGCGAAATCGTCGGCGGCGATACGACGCGTGTCTCCCGCCAACAATTCATTGTCGTCGCGCTGATCGGCGAGGTCGAGAAATCGCGGGTGGTATTGCGGAGCGGCGCCCGTGTCGGCGACTCGATATTCGTCACCGGCCGGCTGGGTGGCTCCTTGCGCGGCAAACATCTTACGTTCACGCCGCGGATCAATGAGGCGCGCTGGCTGGTCAGGTATTTTTCCATCCACGCCATGATCGATCTGAGCGATGGATTGTCCAGCGATCTGCAGCGACTGCGGGAGGCGAGCCCACCAGGAATTGGATTTGAAATTCACGCCGCCGAGATCCCTCTTGCGCGCGCAGCACGAGGACGTTTGCCAGCAGCACTCAATGATGGAGAAGACTTCGAGTTGCTGTTCACAATCGATCCGCGGCATGTCACCTCATTGCGTCGCCGATGGGCCCGCGCGTTCCCGCTCGAACTGACCGAGATCGGCCGTGTGGTCCGTTCCCGCGGTGCCGTCTCCTTGATCGGACTCGATGGAATCGCGCGGCCACTCAGTCCTGCCGGTTATGATCACTTCCCAAAGCATTGAAACCGAGAGCGTCGAAGAAACCTTTGCCGTTGGCGAGCGATTGGCCACGCAGCTTCAGCCCGGTAACGTGCTGGGCTTGTCCGGCGAACTTGGCGCCGGCAAGACCAGTCTTGTCAAAGGCATCGCCCGCGGCTTGGGTATTTCGCAGGAAGTGACCAGCCCCACATTCACTCTCATTCATGAACACAGCGGGGGCCGGCTGCCACTGTTTCACATTGACCTCTACCGGCTGGAAACCAGCGGGCAGGCGCTGGCAATTGGGATCGAAGACTACCTGAATCCGTCCGGTGTGACAGTGATCGAGTGGGCGGAGAAGGTCAGGAAGCTGTTGCCCGAGGGAACAAACTGGATTCGAGTCGTCACACTCAGTGAGACAAGGCGACGAATCGAAATCGCATGATCACTCTGGCCATTGATACGTCCACACCGCGCGGAGCAGTCGCGTTGTTGCGGGACGACAAGCCCCTTGCGGAGGAAGTGTTCGACAGGTCTCAGTCGGGTCAGAACCTTTTTGATGTCGCCGCCAAGCTCCTCGCTGTTTGCGGATTGGGAGCAAAGGATCTCGGCCTGCTGGGTATCGGGTTGGGGCCCGGTTCGTTTACTGGGATTCGCGCCGGCATCGCCGCCGTGAAGGGGATCGCCCTGCCATGCCATCTGCCAACAAAAGGCGTAAGCAGTTTCGATGCGTTAACATTGACCGTTCTGCCAAAGATCCCGCCCGACTGTCCACAGATGTGCGTGTTGGGCGATGCGCGGCGCGGCGAAGTCTATTACGCGTTGTACGACCGCACAGGCCGACGTCTGAAGGATTGCCAGATCGCGATGCTCGAAGCAATCGCTGACGAAATCCATAACCCGATCTGGTTTGTCAGTTCGGAAATGGATCGATTCCAAAACGATCTGACGGCGCTGTTCGGAGGATTTGCTTCCGTCTGTAAGGAGCCTGTTTTCCCCAGCGCCTCCGCCGTGGGGTTGCTGGCTGCGCGGGCATTTCATGAGGCTGGAAATCGAGGCGACGAGAATCCGGAGCCGATTTACCTGCGAAGACCGGCATATAAGAAGTTGTAAGACAGTCTTGGTAAACCATACTGTTTGGACGGAATCAGTTGCGATGCACAAACTCTAATGCGAGGATTGAAAAATGAAGCATTTCGAGACCACTGAAACCGGCCAAAAAGCGTTCCGCATCAATCTCGATGCAACCAAGCATGGCACGTTTGCCGAAATCGGCGCGGGACAAGAGGTCGCCCGCTGGTTTTTTCGAGTCGGCGGCGCGGCGGGCACCGTCTCCAAGAGCATCTCCGCCTATGACAAGACCGTCAGCGACGCCATTTATGGTCCCAGTGACCGGTATGTGAGCCGGCACCGGCTGCAGCAGATGTTGGATTACGAATTCAATCTGCTGGTGGAACGGCTGGACGCCTCGCGCGGCGCAGAGACCACGTTTTTCGTATTCGCGGATACGGTCGCGGCTCGCAGCTATACGCGGCGCGATGATTCCCACGGCTGGCTGGGCATGAAGTTCCAGACTCATCCCCGCACCGATCCTTCTCAAGTCATGATCCACGTTCGTCTGCTCGATGACGAAAATGTCCGCCAACAAGAAGCCCTGGGCGTCATCGGCGTGAACTTGATCTACGGGGCCTTCGTTGCTCCCGATCAACCGGAGCGATTGATCAACTCGTTGCTCGATCAGCTTACGAGAACTCGGATCGAGGTGGACATGATCGAGTTTTCCGGGCCTGGTTTTGCCAACATCGACAATCGGCTCATCAGCCTGCAATTGGTGGAACAGGGACTCACCGAAGCCGTGATGTTCACGGTGGATGGCCACGTGGTCCAACCCTCGGAGGTGCTCTACAAGAAGCCGGTACTGGTCGAGCGCGGCACGTTCCGTCCGGTCAATTGTCTGCATGTAGACATGCTGGAAAACGCGCGGCACCAATTCTTCTGCGATTTGTCCCAGAAGGGAGACGTCATCGAGCTGATGGAAATCACCATGCGCAACCTTCTCGACAGCCACAAGAAAGTTGATCCGGTTGATTTCCTGGCACGCGTGGACACGTTGCGCTCTCTGGGCAAGACGGTGCTGGTGACCAGCCACGGTGAGTTTTATCACACCGTCGAGTATCTGCGCCGCAGTACAAAAAACGCGATCGGCTTTGCGATTGGTCTGCCAACGTTGCAGGAAATCTTGGAGGAAAAATACTACGACAATTTGAACGGAGGGATTCTGGAGGCTCTCGGGCGCATTTTTGAGGGGGCGGTGAAGTTTTACGTTTATCCGCGCCGCGGCGGCGGATCGGATTCGATTATCACCAGCAAGAATATGCCCGTACCACCGCAGATCGAACATCTCGTTGCGCACTTGCGCGAGAACCGCCTGATCGAAGATCTGCAGGGCATCAAATCGGAGTACCTCGATATTCACTCGAATGAGTTACTGAAGTCGATTCGCGCTGGAGATCCGGGGTGGGAGGCAAAGGTTCCCGCCGCGGTCGCCGAAATCATCAAGACACGAAAGTATTTCGGTTAGAAGACCAACGCGAAGCAGCTTTGCTTGCTAAGATCGGCTGCGAAATGCCACCGGCGGTTGTGATTTACGAGCGGGACCTCGCGTATCAGCCCTCCGCCGTCTTGACACTGCGTTGCGGCTGACGCTAGAAATACCCTCCGATGGCTCCCGAAGCAGGGAAACAAGCAATGGCACCACCTGTCAGCCAATCGAGGAGGATTTCCATATGAATGCGCGTCCGCTGTGTATCATGGTCAGTCTGGCTCTCACGCAATTCGCCTTTGGAAGTTCCGAAACGAATCAGCCAGCGTCAGCCACGACGGCAACATCATCTTCCGCCGTAACCGTGACGCAACAGGCATCACAAACGTCGGCGCCTGCTGAAACCGAGCCGGCCGAGGCCGAGATGCGCGAAGCGGTGCAGCGTCATCTGGACAGCATCACTGCGCAGACGCGTCCGCCGCCCGCTCCATCGACGTCGTCGTCCAGCCATCCCAAGTATGTCTACTCGCCCTACTGGCATTACTACGACGTCCGTTTCTATCAGAAGGACAGCCGAGACAGCCAATACGAGAACTGGCAGGACGTGGCGCGTCGTGCCAATGCGACCGCGCGCGTGGAGATCACTTCCTTCAAGAGGATCCGTTGCGCGGCCGCACCGGACGAAGGTGGATTCAGCGGCGAATACGTTGCCGAACTGGAACTGCGCGGTGCCTCCAACCCGGCCGCCGCGGGAATCATGCAAACTTCCGGCAAACGTCTCAAAGGATTCTTCTACAAAGGCGACAAAGGCTGGATCTTCGGAGAAGCGCCAAGCGAAACGAAGTGATCGCACTTACGAAGTTGGCTCGTTTTTCAGCGAAAGAACCGGGCAATACGAGCCGATGAGTTCGCGGCGCCACCATTGACCGGTGGCGCGGCGTGTTGCAAAGTCGGTGAAATGATAGTCGTACACCATTGCGCGGATGTAGCGCGGTGGGCCGGCAGGGAAAGGGTTGGTTTTCAGCAACGCGAGCACTTCCGGCTGGCCTTGCAACAGGCGCACGCAAAAGTTGATGAACCACGGATTCTGTTGGTACCGGCCGAGCGCTGCAAACCACATCTGCCAATCGAGCCGGGGCTGAAACGGCTCGACGAATCGCGGCTTGCGGTTGAGCGGGCCGGGTTTGTATTTGAATTCGTACGCGCGCCACTCCCTGCCGTCGTCGCTGCCCTCGACAACGATCTCGCGGCGGAAAGCCGTCATCACCGCAAACAAACCGTAGCTGTTGATGCTGCGCAGGGGCGACACGGCGCTGTACAGGGCTCCCACCGGGGCGGGCCAGTTCAGTGGCACGCGAAACGATCCGATGATCAGGACCGTTGAGAGCAGTACGTAAATGGCGGCGAAAGGAGTCAAGAACCAGCGCAACCAAGGGAGTCTTACCCTGTAGCGGCAGTCTGCGACCGCCGCCTGCGGCAAACGGGATCTTCGCTGGCCACAGACCGCCGCTACAATGCCATCATCCAACAACAGCACGCATAATGCGATGGTCAGCAGGTTGAAGAAACAATAGTTCCCCGTCAGCGCGATCAGAACTTGCAGGAAGACCAGCGCGCCGCATCCGACGAACCGCACACGCCGCGGGAAAAAGATCAGGAAGGGCGCGCCCAGTTCGATGGCGAACATCGCCCCACAACAGAAGGTCAGCACGGATGCCGGCAACTGGTTTGCATACCAAGCCGTCCACGGCGGCAAGGGTTGCGTTTCAAAATGGTAACGGAGGGCGGTCAGGTTGCGCCACGTTGGATCGCCGCTGCTCAGTTTCACCCCCCCCGAGCAGAACATGAGCTTGAACAATAGCGCGCGTAACAGCCATAAGCCGAGCTTCGATGGACACGATTCCCGCGATAGGCGTGGCACGAGCTGGAAGGGCGCAAAGAAGACCGCCAGCAATCCGGTTTCCAGCAACAAGGCGTCCCACTGATACCCCAGAAAAATGTTTCCGACGACCGACAACGATAAGTAAAGCAACCAGCAACCGAACAATGAGAAGGGCACCGCGATGCCAACCATAACAAGCAACGAAAGCAGCGCGCCGCCCCAACAAAGAAAATGCAGGAAGGCATCGCTGGTGTTGAACCAACACAGCGTCGGTAGATACCAATAGAGCGCCGGTCCGTGGCTGGCCCATTCGGCATCGTGGACCTGTTGCATCATGGCTGCCGCTGGCGTGATTCCATGGCTGCCAATCAGTCCGTCCACTTGCGTCCACAACGAGACGAATGCGATCAGGTAGATAAGGCCGAGCAACCGCAGAAACACCCAACGCGGCAGGAAATACGTCGGCGGCTCGACATGCTCGCCCCAAAACAAACGAGTGAGGAACGAGAAAGCGGTGCGATGACCGGCAACGAAACGGTAGAAGCATTCAGTAACCGGGACAACTCCCGGCACTCGCTGATACAACCACAGGCTCCAACGTTTGCGGGGCGCCGACGCGAGAGAACGGAACACTGCCTCGGCGCCACTGTATACGGCACCGTCGGTTTCGATCAGGTGAACGGAGCGTTTGAGCGGCTCGCGCGGGATTTCGGGAAAACGCCCCGCAATGCTCGAATCCTGAAGAGGCACGTAATCGACGCGGTCGCCCGTGGCCTGTTGCCATCGACAAATCCAGCGGCGGCAGAAATTGCAGTCGCTGTCAAAGATCATCACCGGTTTGGCCGGTGGCTGGGCCACGCGCATCACGTCCAACTCTTAACCGAGCGGCGTCAGGGGGTCAACTGGCTTGATGGGGTGGAGAATAATCAAAGCAATCCTCGAGGATGCCTTCGTAATAGCCGCCTCCCGAACCACCCGTCCTTTGATGCGCGAGGACGTACGCGAGAATCTTTTGGCGAATGGCGTCAGCCTCCGGGAACTCGTGGTTGGCCCAAAACCGCTCCTGCTTGTCGAAAACACCGATGCGGGCAAGGAAAGAAGTCCCATAGTATTCGCCTTCTTCGAGTGACCCGTCAGCAATGACGGGTTTAAAACTGCCATCGGGTTGCAGCGATTCGGTCAGGCACCAGTGCAGCATTTTCTCAATTTCTATCGTCATGGCCTGCCTCTGAGCGGAGCTGGCGTGGGGCCATCCAGCTTTGAATAGGGCGACCACATCCATGTTGTTGTGATTCCAATAATGGCCTTTCCACAGCCAGCCGACCGGGAAATCCAAATCTTTCACGGCAAGCGTGGTGTCGATCACGCGAGGCAGGTCGGGAACGTTTCCGTGGAGATAAGTGACGACATGAAAGGTTGTGCTCAGGTCATCGACGAACACGGTGCGTCCATCGCGAACGTAGCGCTCGCCCCACCAACCGGTTTTGGGATTGCGGAAACGACCGAGAATGAGATGCATCAGTGTTGATTTCAGACGCGGGTCCCAGGGGTAACCGTGCGGCCGGTCGCGCAGAATCAGTCGCATCAGGTCCGAGAGCGCAAGATTGAATTCGCCCAGATTATCAACACCCGTGTGCTGAATATCGGATATTGACACCGACGTGAGATAGTCGGTGAGTTTCTCTGGTGAATTGATGCGATCGAGAAAATGCGGTTGGACCCGAAGTGCGCGAGGCTTGTTGGACATTTTCAGGAGTTCGTCGGTGGACGCATCGAGTCTGCAGTACCATTCCGCGAAACATTTCCCCCAACTGCCATCCTGTGGGTCTTGCTGATTGGCGGCGGTCTCCAGTTCGGGGTGGGCGAGGCTGGATTCGAGGTCGGCCAGGCGTTGGTCGATGAGTTTGAAGTTGGCGCTTTCCGTGACGAGCGCTTTCAATTCCCAGAGAATCTGGTGCGAACACGACGTACTTTGATTGGTGGCCTCGCGATCACGAACCGTCCCGTAGAACGCCCGTATTTTGGCGATGCGATCCGCCTTTTCCTCTTTATAGAAGGGGTCGAACGCAAGGAATTCCTGTTCCTTTCGAGTGTTATGCTCAAGATCAACCTGCTGCGCGCGCGGGACGTAAGCCGTGTGAGTGGCACAAGACGCCAAGAGCACCGTTGTGGCAATGTAAATCCAAGGGAGCGATCGATTCATGCCGTTGGGTCTAACGATAGGTTTTGTCATCTACCCGGCTCAGATCGGCTTTATCGTTCAAAACACCAATGGTTACAATGGCAAACGTAAACACCTCGGTGCCCGGTTCGAGGTGACCTCCGAATGCCTTATCTGCGTTCGCCAAGGTCACGTGCGCATGAACGCGACCGTCCACAACGTAACCATTCACGCTCACCAAATCGGCGGGAGCCGTCGGATCTTTCACGAACGTGTCCTTCGAAGGAAAGGTGCGATTGCTAACCGAGTGAACGCTGTAGCCGCGCACGGAACCGATGCCCGACAAAATAACGGCATTCCGAATGTGATTGGTCTTCACGGCCTCCTGCAGTCCTCCCAGCAAGTCCGTCTGGTACTTCAGCCGTACGATCAGAATCCGGTCGAATTGCCCGGTAATCGCGTACTCAGCCGGCACGGCATTGCTGTTCGGCTTGGAATCTTCCGCCGGAGTGGTTGAATTGACAATCTCCCTGCGTGTTTGTTTTGCTCCCACCCAGTTGGTCATGGCCAATATCGTGATGCTCACGATGAATGCTTTCATGCAGCTTTCTCCTTCCAAGAATTTCAGTGAATTTTGATGATCCTCCCACAACCGCCACAGCGTATCTCGGGGGCGGCAAAGGCCGGGCTGATTTGGATCGTGCGTCCACAGGCGCACCGGAAAGATTCCCAGCCGGTCCGGGTCCGCTCGTATTGAAGCGGAAGAAGCGGTGGTACGGCGGCTTGAGGGGGACCGCCGGCCTTTTCTGCTGGTGCCGCGCTGGGTATTGGCAGAACGCTGCCGCAACGGATGCAGCGAATCGTATCTTGTTCGTAACCTTCCGGAACGGAGATATCCAATCCGCAAGGGCAATGCACCGACAAATATCCTGATGTTCGGCGCGCGAGGTGATGTGTTTCTTGCCGTGTTTGAATCGGCCCCAGATCGGATGCCGGTCGGATGCTTTGTTGCGCAGCCGAGCGCAAGCTGTCGGCCCCGATAAGCGCGCCGCCTTCGGCGCGCCGGTAAGCGGCTTCATAGTCGGCCAGAGAGGCGCCGGTCATACTGCGCAGGATCCGAATGCGTTCCCGAGTGGGTGGATGCGACGAAAACACGCTGTCGGATTCCTCGCCTTCGGCCGCCGAAAACGGATTGATGATAAACATGGGCGCTGTCGCTTTGCTGGCGAAACTGAGCGGGACGTGGGCTTGGGAGATTTTCTCCAGCGCGGAGGCCAGTCCTTCGGGATAACGGGTGAATTGCGCCCCGCTGGCGTCCGCCAGATATTCACGTTTTCGGGAACAGGCGAAATAGAGCAGTTGCGCCATCAGCGGGCCGAGGATCGCAAATACCAATCCCACGATCATGATGATTACCTGGGCTTGCCCGCCGCCGTCGCCACCACGTGAGTTCGACCGGCTGCGACCGCGTCCTCCATACCAGAGCGAGCGGATAACGATCTCGGAGAGGATGACGATCGAACCGAGCATCACGGCCGCCAGTGTCATGAACTGGACATCCCGGTTTTTCAGATGACCCACCTCGTGGCCAATGACACCTTGCAGTTCATCACGATTGAGCCGGTACATTAGACCGGTGGTAACGGCGATAGCGCTCGTTTCTGGTTTGCGTCCTACCGCGAAGGCGTTCGGCGCGGGATCATCGATCAGGTAAATCCGCGGCATAAAACCAAGCCCGGAGGCCAGCTTCATCTCCTCGACCACGTTGAAAAGTTGCGGGCTATCCTCGCGTTTGAGTTCGCGGGCATAAGCGCCGTGCATAAGGATATCCTCGGCGCTGGTAAGATACGCCACCATCATCCCGCCCCAAATGACCAGCGCCACCAACAAACCCAGAAAGCCCGCACCCGGACCCGCAATCAACTCGCCTCCGGCATAGCCGACGATGAGAAGAATCGCGGCCATGAGGGAGACCAGCATCGCGGACCGGCGTCGATTCGCTTGGATTTGTTCCCACATCGGGCAGAAAAGATGGGGAAATGGTTAACGGTTCATGGCGAATGTCAGAAGGAAACCTTCGGCGCTTCCCGCTCGCCTTCGGCCTTGACCTCAAAGAATTCACGTCGCCCAAAGTTGAACATCGTCGCGATAAGATTCGTCGGGAAGATTTCGATGCGCGTGTTGTAGCTCATGACCGTGTCGTTGTAGAACTGGCGCGAGAAGGCGACCTTGTTTTCCGTCGAGGCCAGTTCTTCCTGGAGTTGCATAAAGTTCTGATTGGCTTTCAACTCGGGATAGGCTTCCGCGACGGCAAACAGCGATTTGAGGGCTCCTGTCAATACGTTTTCGGCCTCAGCGCGTTCGCCGACGCTCTTGGCGTTGATGGCCATGTTGCGTGCCTCGGTGACGCGCTCGAAGGTTTCCCGTTCGTGCTTGGCGTAGCCTTTGACGGTCTCGACCAAATTCGGGATCAGGTCATGCCGCCGTTTGAGCTGAACGTCGATCTGCGCCCAGGCGTTTTCCAGTTGGTTGCGCAATCGGACGAGGCCATTGTAAGCGCCGACTATCCACAGGAAAACTCCCAGCACCAATACAACCAAAATCAATCCGACAAGTCCGAAGCCTAGTATCATGGTTTTCTCTCCTTGTTCACGGTTTCAATTTGTTGCCGAATAGTTCGTTCAGGTGGTCAATCGTCCTCCCCGCACCGCAATCGGGCGGGAACATCGCCAGCAATTGCTGCAGTTCGTCGGCGTCGAACCATAATCCGTGTCCTCGCGGGCATTTGTCCAACGTCAGCACCTTTGAACCGAGATGCTCTACTTGAATCTCACAGAGCGGTTTGTCACAGCGGGGGCAAAGATGTCGGCGGCCATCAGGAACTCGGCCTTCTTGCTGTTGGAATTTAAGGAAAGGGTCGTTTGCCTGCGCCCCGGTGCTTGCCAATAATTCCTCCAATTCGCCTGTATCCAGCCACAATCCGCGACAGTGATTGCAGAAATCGACTTCGATCTCCTTGAAATGCAGCACGAAAAGCGGAACGTCACATTTCGGACAAACGTGTCTCATGCCATGTCCTTGGACGCCAAATGATCGCCCTCGTCTCGGGGAACAGTCAAGTAATTCCCAACTCCGGCTCTTTGACGTTTCGTTCATCGTCGTTAATCAATCAAAGAAAAGACGCAGCGTCATTTACAAATCCGTGGTTTATTTGTAATTATCAGCAACGGCATGAAATCTCACGAGCTATTGCGCGAAACGTTCCGTACGCACAACCCGAAGCAGATCGCGGAGGAGATCGGCGTTTCCGTTTCCATGGTCTACAAGTGGGCGGAACCACCCGAGCAGGGAAGTGGCACCACCAATCCCTTGGATCGAATTGCGTCGCTGATCAGGGCCGCCCAGGACGTGCGCCTCGTGGAATGGATTTGCATGCAGGCGGATGGATTCTTCATCAAGAACCCGAAAATCAGACGTTTGCGGTCTTATGCGGTTGTACCCGCCACGAACCAGGTCGTCCAGGAATTCGCCGAAATGCTGTCCGTCATTGCCAGCGCAGCGGTCGATAACAACATCACCAGTTCGGAGGCCGACCGGATACGCTCGCGTTGGGAAGACCTGAAGTCGGTGACCGAGGGTTTCGTTTGTGGTTGTGAACGCGGTAATTTTAGGGCCATCACTGAAAGCACACCATGAAAGACCACCTCTTCCATGTCGATCACATTGACTGGGCAAATTGGGAGCCTACCGAGTACGCCAATCTTTGCTTTGTGATCCGGGATGGACAGATTCTATTGATCCGCAAAAAACGCGGGCTCGGCGCCGGCAAGATCAACGGACCCGGTGGACGCCTTGAGAAAGGGGAAACGGCGCTTGCCTCAGCCATTCGCGAGACGCAGGAAGAAATTGGTGTGACTCCCACAGGATTGGAGCAGATTGGGGAACTGTTCTTTGAGTTCGCTGATGGGTATAAACTTCACGTTGCTGTCTTCGCCGCCAGCGGATGCCTGGGCGATTTGCGGGAAACGGTCGAGGCGACTCCAATCTGGACCAGGATCGAGAACATTCCCTATGACGAAATGTGGGAAGATGATCCGCACTGGTTGCCTTTGTTACTGGCTCGCAAGAAGTTTCGAGGCTATTTTCTATTCGATGGCGAACGCCTGTTGAATTATAGGCTCCATACCTAGAAAAGGCTCTGCCGGTGGTAACCACGGCTTTGGGCGGGTTACCATTGCGTCTCATTATGTAAGAACCGCTACCACAGTAACTTCCGTCATGGATGTGGCCAAATACATGCAAAATAGCTTGTTTTCTATTGAACATCTGTGGTAAAGAACGTGTCATTACTGGCAAAGCGAATGAAAACTCGTCAAAAAATTACGAAAAAGATCCGTCGGTCTTCTCCTCTTCGCCGCGTGGCAAGGGTAAATCGGCCCGTTAAGGAGCCGAGTTTGCTTGAGAAAATTGCGCTGGTGACCGACGAACTACAATTACTGCGCAGCCGTTTGGCCAATGCTGGGGATGATTTCCCGACTGTTGGCACTCATAGAATTGCTTCCTTGGAGGCGGAATTGGAGCGTCTGTGGGAGTTACGACGCCGAGAGCGTGCCGCTCCCTTGCGGGAAACTGCTCTCAGTGAGGAAGAAGAGAAGGTACTCGCGTTTCCCAGCGGTAGCCGTTCGCGGGCCTAGCGCAGGTTTATTTAGTCTTTGAATCGAGGAACAGGCAGAGGTTCGCGCCTCAGCCTGTTTCTTTTTCTTGCCAATGTCAGGGCGGCCTAAGTTTCACTGGTCGCTACGCTAAATCAACCACGGCTTGCACCAGTTTTTCGATCCCAACAGCAGCTTCTTTGATGCTGTTGGCCAACATGTAAGCCGGCGTGCTCACGATTTTGGCTGCTTTGTCCACAACCACGTCCGTAACGGGACAGGGAACGTGTTTTGCGCCCATCTTCTCGATGTCTTTGGCTGTGTTTTTGTCGGTGCCGATAGTGATTTGAGGAAAATGCTCCGATCCAAAAAGCTTGCCGGCAATGACGGGTGCGATGCACATGGTGCCGACGGGTTTTCCATCCCGATGTACCTCCGTCAGCAATTTGGCAACTTCGGGATGCACCGAACAGTCGGGACCTTTGAAAGCGTAATCGCAGAGATTCTTAGCGGCCCCGAAACCGCCTGGAAAGATTAGCGCGTCAATCTCACTAGACTTCATGCCGGCCACATCGCGAATTTTGCCACGCGCGATTCGTGCGGACTCCATCAAAACATTGCGAGTCTCGCCCCTTGATTCTTCGTTAGTGAGATGATTGATCACGTGTCTCTGAGGAGTATTCGGCGCCATGCAAATGGCTTCTGCGCCAGCGCGGTCGATTGCCAACAAGGTAAGCACCGCTTCGTGAATCTCCGAGCCATCCATCACCCCACAACCCGACAAGATCACTCCGATTCTTTTTGCCATATGTACCTCCGGCTCGTATTCTAGCCGCGCTCTCATGGCAACTCAAACCAAGAACATGGCGCGTTTGCTGCGCATCATGGCCCGTCTGCGCGGCCCGGGCGGCTGCCCTTGGGACCGCGAACAAACACACCAGTCTATCCGACACAATCTCATCGAGGAATGTTACGAGACACTCGACGCTCTGGACGCCGGTCAGATGGACGCATTTCGGGATGAACTCGGCGACCTGCTCCTCCAGATCGTTTTCCACGCGCAAATGGCAAGCGAGACGGGGGGGTTCGACTTCGACGCGGTGGCCCAATCAATCTGTGAAAAGCTCATTCGTCGGCATCCGCACGTTTTCGGTACGAAGCGCGCCCGCAACAGCGCCGAAGTGCTGAAACAGTGGGAGGCCATCAAAAAATCTGAGAAGAACGCCCACAGCATTGTGCACCTAGAAGATCTGCCGAAGCATCTCCCAGCGCTGCTCAAAGCCGACAAGGTCCAGCGCAAAGTGGCACGCGTTGGATTCGACTGGAAGAATACTCCCGATGTCGTTGCCAAGGTTCAGGAAGAATTGCGCGAATTGCGGGGCGCGCTGGCTTCGGGGAATCGGAAGCAGTTCGAGGAAGAACTTGGCGATTTGCTATTCGCCGCCGTCAACCTCGCCCGGTTCGAGAACCTGCAAGCGGAAGAATTGCTCAATCGCACCATTGCCAAATTCGTTGCTCGCTTCCAGCAAATCGAGAAGGCCGTCCACGCCAGTGGCCGCCGCCTTGAAGATTGTACGCTGGAGGAGCTCGACGCGCTTTGGGAATCAGCCAAACATCGCCGGCGCGGGCGCCGCGCGGTCTCTCGTCCGTCCGCCAAACCTTAGCTTACGTCGCGCACGAATCGTGTTCGCAGTGGCAATCTTCGATGGTGCACGCCTTGGCCGCACACGCCTGGCCGCAGAACACCAGATTCCCCCGCCGTACCGCCGTGTCGGGATTGACCGTGCACACGCAACTGGCACACGCACATTTCACGCGCCGCGATCGTTTTGGAGACGTCGTAGTCTTTGCGCTCTTTTTCATGGTCCTCCTTCGTTCCTGATTTAGGATACCGTCGATCGGCCTGAACGGCAACTTCTGGGAATTGTCATGCCGCCTCTATGCCTCGATAAACTCGCGGAACTCGCGCGGTCTTCGTGATCCCGCAAAGAACCTCCCAGGCGATGGTCTCTTCCCAACCGGCGACTTCGCTGGCCGTGATTTGCTCGTCCATTTGTCGCCCGATGAAGACGACCTCATCACCGCACTCGACTTTGCCGAGCGCCGTCACATCGACCATGATTTGATCCATGGTCACGCGGCCCACCACGGGGCAGCGCGTTCCGCCGATGAGTACCTGGGCCTTATTCGAAAGGTGCCGGCTGAATCCATCCGCATAGCCAGCCGTGACCGTGGCGATCTTCATCGGTTTCTGCGCCGTAAACGTCTGCCCATAACTGATCGTTCGTCCCGCGGCCGCTCGCTTCACATACGCCACACGCGCCTTGAACGACAAAGCCGGGCGGAATTCGTCCGACCGTCGATCCGTTCCAACCTGCGGCGTGCCCGGCGCAATTCCGTACAGTAATAGCCCCGGCCGCACCATGTCGAGCGCCGCTTCGGGAAGATTCAACACCGCAGCGCTGTTGGCGGCATGGAGAAGAGACGGAACGGAAATCATCCCCCCCGCCGATTCGCGGATTTGGTGAACCACTTCCAAGAATAGCTTAAGCTCGCGCCGGGTCTCGTCGAGGTTCTCGTCGGCCGACGGAAAATGTGTGTAGAACGCGGTCACCCGCACGTGCCGGAACGTCGCCAGTTTCGCGATCTGTTTCGGCGCCTCTTCATGCCAGAACCCGACCCGTCCCATGCCGGTGTCCACCTCGACTTGCACATCAACCGTTTTGCGGCAACGGGCCGCTTCTTCCTCGAATAGACGCGCCTCTTCGACAGTCGAGAGGGTCGGGGTGATGTTCTGCTCGATCATCTTGGAAACCTCGAACGGCAACGCCGACCCGAACAGCAAAATCGGCCAGCCACTGCCGCCAATTTGCCGGAGCACAAGCGCTTCCGACAAAGTCGCCACCGCAAATGCATTCACGCCCGCTTGCATCAACACCCCGCCGACCTGCGCCAGCCCGTGCCCGTACGCATCGGCCTTGACCACCGCCATCAGTTTTACACCCGTCCCGACCCGCCGCTGAATCGCCGCCACGTTGTGGCGCAACGCGTCGAGATCGATCTCCACCCAGCAACGGTAATAGGATTGCGGAACCATACGTGCCGCAGTGTAGCAAAATGACGGACCGCTCACCACTGTAGCGGCGCGTCTATGACCGCCGTAGTGCCTACCGCGAATCGTTGTACCGGCGACTGGCTGTGGGAGCGGCATTCCTGCCGCGATTCTTCTATTTGTTAAGGTGTTCCTCGTTGCGCCTCTCTCTCCTCTAACTGATCTTCCCATTCCCCTGACAAATCTCTCCGCTTCCCTGACTGTTCCTTGCTCCCGGCTGACTGCGCTTTTGGCGGATCTGATAAAACTTAGCTCTCCCCTGACAAATCTTTCCATTTCCCTGACTGATTCTTTCGTTTCCCTGATTGAACCTGCTCTCGCACTGACAGATTTTTGGTCACCACGGCGCCGGGCAGGCGCAGGATCATTCAGGTTCGCGTTAAGATCAGTCAGGGAAGCATCAGGAACAGTCAGGGTTCTGTTAAGATCAGTCAGGGAAACGTTAGGAACAGTCAGGAACACGCCAGGATCACTCAGGTTTGTCGCAGGATCAATCAGGATTGCATTAAAATGGACAAAAACAGCCCGACGGAGGCGTCCGTCCGACGATTGCTCCGGCTACTGCCCCCCGGCACACGCTTCAATCCGTTGCGCGCGGTTTGAAGGGCGCGAAGGTCCACCGGATCTCGCGCCATCAATTAATTGCAATGCACGCCGAACACTCTCGGGTGGCGCAAGCCTCCGCGCTTGCGGTCGATCTTGCCTATAAACTTTATCTTGATTCCAGCCCCGAGAGTATCAGAATCGCAAACAAGCGAGGAGAGCGCTTTATGAACCGCATCTACCAAGGCTGTGTCACCGGGGTCCAAGCCGAGTCAGGCGAGACGCAGAGGGTGAGGGCGGCAATCTTCCAGGACGGCAAGCCCGTGCCGCTCGACACCTGGCAGCCAGTCCTCGCCGCCATCTTCACGTTTTCCAAAGGATCACCATGAGCGACATTGCTCCGAGTCCCGAAACTCGTATCGCCTTGTTTCAGCGCAGGGAAATCCGGCGCACGATTCACAACAACGAATGGTGGTTTGTGATTACCGATGTGGTCGCTGCGTTGACCGATTCGGTCGCCCCGCAAGGGTATCTCAAGGACATGCGCCGCCGCGACCCGGAACTGGCCAAAGGGTGGGGGCAAATTGCCACCCCCCTTTCCATCCACACGGCCGGCGGCCACCAAAATCTGAATTGCGCCAACACCGAAGGCCTCTTCCGTCTCATCCAGTCTATTCCAAGCCCGAAGGCTGAGCCGTTCAAACGCTGGCTTGCCAAGGTCGGCTACGAGCGCATTCAGGAAATTGAAGACCCCGAACTCGCCACGAAACGCAGCCGGGCGCTCTACAAAGCGAAGGGCTATTCCGATGATTGGATCGAGAAATGGATGCGCTCGATCTCCATCCGCGACGAACTCACGGACGAATGGAAGAAGCGCGGCGTCAAAGAGCAACGCGATTACTCCATCCTCACTGCCGAGATTTCGCAAGCCACATTCGGCCTGACCCCTTCCGAATACGCCAAGTCGAAGGGTCTCCAGCGTCAGAATCTCCGCGATCACATGAACGATCTCGAACTTATCTTCTCAACGCTGGGCGAAGCCGCCACGACGGAAATCACCCGGACCCGTGATGCCCAAGGCTTCCCGGAAAGCAAGCAAGCCGCCCATGCCGGCGGCACGGTTGCAGCCACGCAAACGCCGAAAGAAAGAGAGCGCTTTATGAACCGCATCTACCAAGGCCGCGTCACCAAGGTCGAAGCCGAGTCAGACGGAGCCGAATCCGATGAGACGCTGAGGGGTAATGGGCAGCAAGCCGAGTCCGCGAGACGCACCCATGACGTTTTGGGCGCAACTGATACGCCGAGGGCCAAGGCGGCAATCTTCAAGGACGGCAGCAGCAAGCCCTCCTTATCTCAGCAAAATGAAAGGCGGGAATTGCTTCCCGCCTTTCGAGATTAGAAACGCTTTTGAACCGATGTATCCGCGTGGCGGATAGGGAATCTGGGATCTTTCGTAACGGCACGAGCAAAGGCGCTCCCCACGTCGGGAGCGCCTTTTTGTTTCCGCCCAAGGGTTTTCCATTAGTTGGAAAGTAATGGTTTTGCTGTATAGACACGCAAGGCTGACATTTGCTACAAGCGCGACCATCGCAGAAACTAGGCTGAGATGTAGAAGCATCCAATGCGGTTGGCTCACGCCGGCCACAACAGGCGAGTAAGTGGCGTCGCTTCCACCGTGCAAGAGGACAGCAAACATGGGCTCACAGGTGAGAACACAAAGCCGACCCAGAACCGTTGTCTGCCATCGATGGGAACTCCCGTTTCTTTTTTGGTCCTTGTTGATTGGCTGCTCGGGTGGCGCCCATTCACGCGGCTCAAAGCATCAGGCTGATGACGGACATCTCTCAGCATGCGAATGATGCATGGAACTGAATACAACTGGATTAAAGACTCTCAATACTCCCCCTTTTCTAAAAGAGCGGGCTTGTTTCAGAAGAAAGAAAAGAGCGTAGCCCAAAAACCATGTGGGCGACCGGATCACTTGGAGAAACGAACAATAGTCAACGATCAAAAGAAGGGAGAATTAGTATGGCAGATCCAAAAGGGTTCCAGTCGTTGAAGGCATTCCTCGACTCGGTCCATTCCGCAAAGTACGCAGCACTTTCAGCGCGTGTTGAAAGCAGAGTGGCTCACGAAGACGCTCTTGGTGAGATGAAGGGGCATATTCTAAAGCTCTACCAGAAGACAGAAGCCGCACACAGTTTCATGGATGAAAGCGGCGCGATTTACGATTGCATCCCCATTGAGCAGCAGCCTGCCGTCAAGGGATTGCGCGGACGTGTGCCAAAGGCGCCAGACGCTCCTCCATCATTGCCAGTCGGTCCGCACGCAACTGGCGGACCGCATGAAGAATGGAAAGAGCGGGCAATTGTGTCGCCGTTTGGCCCGGACCACAAGGACCAGCACGGAAACGTGATGAATTGTCCGTCCGGCACGATTCCCATGCTGCGTGTTACTCTGGAGCAATTGAGTCGGTTCCCGACCTTGAGGGATTTTTTTCGAAAGGGGCCACGAGGGGCAGGGCGCCCTCCGCGAGCGGCTGAGCCGCCGACGGTTCCGGCAACCCACCGCTGGGCTCATGCCTACCAGAGTGTCAGCAACGGTGGTGGACACAGCTATCTGAATCTGTGGGACCCCGCGATTGGTGCCGGTCAGGTCTTTTCCTTGTCCCAGCATTGGTATGTCGGGGGCAGCGGCGCGAAACTACAGACGCTCGAATGTGGATGGCAGGTCTATCCGGCGTTTTATGGTGACACCAGACCACATTTGTTCACGTACTGGACGGCGGACGACTACGCCACCACCGGCTGTTACAACATGACCTGCACGGCATTCGTCCAGATTAGCCCCTCCTTCGTCCCAGGCATGGCGCTCGGTCCATGTAGCGTAGTTGGAGGAGCGCAATACATCGTGGAGTTAACTTACTGGCACACGGGTGGTCGATGGTGGTTTTACTTAAACGGAACATCGGGAAGCAACGCAATCGGATATTACCCTGACTCGCTCTATAAAGGTGGCGCGTTGGCGGGGAATGCCTCGGAAATTGATTACGGCGGCGAAACGGTGGGGACTACGACCTTCCCGCCCATGGGCAGCGGCCACTTCGCGAATGAGGGATGGCAGAAAGCCGCATACCAGCGGACGATCGGCTATTACAAACCCCTAGGCGGAGCCATGGTCAACGCGAGCTTGACGCCATCACAATCATGGCCGAATTGTTATACGGCACAGGTCGTGAAGTACGCCGCACCGTGGTTTGAAACGCTGTGGTTCGGGGGCCCGGGAGGAAGTTGCTAGGCGGTTGCCCACGGGAAAACGCTGCAACGGGACCCTGACGAAGTCGACAGTCGCCGCAGAGACCGCAGACGCGGTTTCTGCGATCTGATAGTTTGTCAGCGTCAAAGGTCGAATTCGTTGCGGACAGAGTAGGTGGCCTACAAACCCTCGGGCGGTTGATCTGGCCGAGAAAAACCGTTTTATGGAACATGAAGAGACCTATCACGGGCAGCGGATCATCGTAACGACGCTGCAAGGAGTTGAGGGCGAATGGACGGCCCAAGCGGTATTGCTGGATTCAGGGCGGAAGTTACCCGTGGCGGGAAGTTCTGACAGGCGCTATCGGTCGGAAGAAGAAGCTCGGCAGGCGGCCTTGTCGATGGCTGCGGGCGCCATTGATCGGACCAGGATTTTGAAGGGCAAGCCATAGGCAGCCAGAATTGTGAGTCGGAAGAAGGGTCGGCTCCGTAATCTTTAAATCGTCGCCAGAATTTCCATTTTACGGAGTTGTTGCATACACAACAGCCTCTCCACAGAGCAGACAAAGCAACAGCAACGCCAATCTGTAACTCGTGGAAAGTTGTCCCCCAGCATACCGCGGTTCCGGAGAGCTTGAAGCGGGGTTGTGGAATGGCGCAGGCGCGGAGGCCACGCGCCGTCCATTTCCGGTCATCCAAGTTCCGGCCCGGACATTCCTGGCCAGCAATTGTTTTTCGCAGCGTAGGAAATTCTTCGCAGAAACCCTCGAACGCCACGATTCCGTTTAAGGGTTAACCCTGAATTCCGTAGCAGCAGATTGCTGCGAGCGAATTCTCAGGAAGTGCTGGCATGGCCAACGCTACTCGGTCTCAACGCCTCTGCGTGGATGGCATTGCATCTACCAGTTAATCGTCCGTTCACGGCAAGATAGGGAATTAGGGATCTTCCGTAACGGCACGAGCAAAGGCGCTCCCCACGTCGGGAGCGCCTTTTGTTTTTCGTCCAATCTGGTTTCGTCCGTCTTAGCGGATTTTTAACGGATTCGGACCTCCCTTTAATTAGCCATCCCTACCAAGTGGTGTCAGAGTCGCCGCGTGAACAAATACGAGGAGTCTGAATGAGTGATTTGATTTACATCGGAGTTGTCATCGCGTTCTTCCTGGTGAGCGCGCTTTACGTTCAGTTCTGCGACCGAATCTAGGAGGAAGGAAAATGGGAATCATCCTCATCAGCCTCGTGGCCTTGTTGCTGTTCGGTTATCTCTTCGTCGCCATGATCTGGCCGGAGAAATTCTGAGGATTTGACATGCAAACGTCGGGCTGGATTCAACTTGCCGTTTACGTCGTGGTGCTGGTGGCAATCACCAAGCCGATGGGGCTTTACTTGATGCGCGTTCTAGATGCCAACGGCAAAACCTGGTTCGATCCCATTCTCAAGCCATTGGAACAGCTCTCGTACCGTCTGATGGGGGTGGATGCCGGTAAGGAGCAGGATTGGAAACAGTACACGTTCGCCATGCTTCTCTTCAGCGCGGTGAGTCTGCTTTTCACGTACGCGATTCTGCGGCTGCAAAACATTCTGCCTCTCAATCCGCAGGGACTCGGCGCCGTGTCTCGGGACCTCGCCTTCAATACGGCTGCGAGTTTCACCAGCAACACCAACTGGCAAAGCTACAGCGGGGAAACCACGATGTCGTACTTCTCACAAATGGTGGCGCTGGTGATCCACAATTTTGTCTCCGCCGCCGTGGGCATCGCCATCGCCGCCGCTTTGGTACGTGGAATTGCCCGGAACTCCGCAAAAACAATCGGCAATTTCTGGGTCGATCTCGTCCGCATCACATACTATTTGCTGCTGCCGATCTGTGTCGTGTTCGCCGTTTTCCTCGTGTCGCAAGGCATGATTGACAATTTCAAGCCGTATACGCACGCCAAGCTGGTCGAGCCGTACAAGATTTCGGTAGCCAAGACCGACGACAAAGGACAGCCGGTACTCGACAAGGATGGGAAGCCGGTGATGGAAGAACAAACCGTTGACGAGCAACTCATCGTTCAGGGTCCAATGGCATCGCAGGTCGCAATGAAAATGCTCGGCACCAACGGCGGCGGCTACGTCAATGCGAACGCCTCGCATCCGTTCGAGAATCCGACACCGCTCTCAAACTTCTTTCAAATGCTTTCGATTTTCAGCATCGGCAGTGGATTGACCTGGTACCTCGGACGAATGGTGAACAATCAAAAGCACGGTTGGACGGTGTGGGCGACGATGTTAATCCTGTTCCTCGCTGGCACTTTGCTGTGCTGGCACTCGGAAGCCGCCGGCAACCCAATCCACCAGAAACTCGGCGTGGCGGCGGCCGACGGCAACATGGAAGGCAAGGAGGTTCGCTTCGGCATCTTCAATTCCGCTTTGTTCGCCACGATCACGACCGATGCCTCGTGCGGTGCGGTCAATTCGATGCACGATTCCTTCACCGGCCTGGGTGGATTTGTTCCGTTGTTCAATATTCAATTGGGGGAAGTGATCTTTGGCGGAGTAGGGGCCGGATTGTATGGGATGCTCGTTTTCGTGGTGCTCGCCGTGTTCATTGCTGGATTGATGGTCGGACGCACCCCCGAATATCTCGGAAAGAAAATCGAGTCATACGAAGTGAAGATGGCGATGCTCGCGCTGCTGATTCTGGCGATTGATATCCTGGCGTTCTCGGCGTGGGCGGTCGTCAGCAAGTGGGGCTTGGCGGGTCTGAACAATTCCGGTCCCCACGGTCTGAGCGAAATGCTTTACGCGTACAGCTCCGGCACCGGCAATAACGGCAGCGCATTTGCCGGCCTGAACGCCAACACGCCTTGGTACAACACGACGCTCGGCATCGCGATGCTCATCGGCCGGTTCCTGATGATTGTGCCGATCCTGGCGATGGCAGGCGCGTTGGCGCGAAAGAAGGTCGCGCCCGCCGGCGCCGGCACCTTCCCGGTCAGTGGCGGCACGTTTGTCATTCTGTTGATCGGCACGGTACTGTTGATCGGCGCGTTGAATTTCCTTCCCGCCCTTACGCTCGGCCCGATTGTCGAACACTTCCTCACACTCCAGGGGAAATTATTCTAGCCATGACACAAAAACCTCCATCTCTCTTTGATTGGAACATCGTCGGTCCGGCAATTGTTGACGCGTTCAAGAAACTGGATCCGCGGCTGATGGTCAAAAATCCCGTGATGTTTGTAACCCAGGTCGGCGCAGCGCTAACGACGATCGCCATCTGGGCGCCCTCTGGCGAGCGTGGTTTCATCGCGCAGCTTGCCGTTTGGCTCTGGTTCACGGTCATATTCGCCAACTTCGCCGAAGCCGTCGCGGAAGGCCGTGGCAAAGCCCAAGCCAACACGTTGCGCAAGGCCCGCAAAGACACGATCGCTCGTCGATTGCGCAAAAATGTTGAGGAACAAGTGCCGGCGCCGGAGTTGCAGAAGGGCGACCTCGTAGTCTGCGAGGCGGGCGACATCATTCCCGCCGACGGCGACGTGGTCGAAGGTATTGCCAGCGTGGATGAATCAGCGATTACCGGCGAGTCTGCACCGGTGATTCGCGAGAGCGGTGGCGACCGTTGCGCCGTGACGGGCGGCACGCGCGTGCTCAGCGACCGGATCGTGATTCGCATTACGATGGAAAAAGGTCAGGGCTTTCTCGATCGCATGATTTCCCTGGTCGAAGGCGCACAACGGCAGAAGACACCAAATGAAATCGCGCTGACGATTCTGCTGGCAGCGCTCACATTCATTTTTCTGTTGGTATGCGTGACGTTGAAACCGTTCGGCATTTACTCAAACGCCGTCTTTTCCGTGCCGGTGTTGGTCGCGCTGCTGGTGTGCTTGATTCCGACGACCATCGGTGGCTTGCTGAGCGCCATCGGCATTGCCGGCATGGACCGCGTCCTGCAGCGCAACGTCATGGCCATGAGTGGCCGGGCCGTCGAGGCTGCGGGCGACGTGGATGTGTTGTTGCTCGATAAAACCGGCACCATCACCCTCGGCAATCGCATGGCAACCGCCTTCCTGCCGGCGCCAAACGTGAAGACGGAGCGGCTTGCTGATGCCGCGCAATTGGCCTCACTCGCCGACGAAACGCCAGAGGGCCGCTCCATCGTTGTCCTGGCAAAAGAGAAACACAATTTGCGTGGACGTGAAGTCGCGGAACCGCACGCGAAATTTGTCCCGTTCAGTGCGCAGACCCGCATGAGTGGCGTGGATTTCGGCGATGGGAATGGCAGCGTCAAACGACAGATTCGCAAAGGCGCTGCCGACGCGATCGTGCAATGGGTCGCGGAGCAAGGCGGACAAAGTGACAAGGCGATTCTGAAGGGCGTGGATGAAATTTCTCGCACCGGCGGCACGCCGCTGGTCGTTGCGGAAGGACGCGAAGTGCTGGGCCTCGTTCATCTGAAGGACATTGTCAAAGGCGGAATCAAGGAAAGGTTCGCCCACCTGCGCAAAATGGGCATTCGCACCGTGATGATTACGGGAGACAATCCACTGACCGCCGCCGCCATCGCCGCGGAAGCCGGCGTGGATGATTTCATGGCACAGGCCACGCCCGAGCAAAAGCTGAAGCGAATTCGGGATGAACAATCGGCCGGTCATCTCGTGGCCATGACGGGCGACGGCACCAATGACGCGCCGGCGTTGGCCCAAGCCGACGTTGGGGTCGCCATGAACACCGGGACGCAAGCCGCCCGCGAAGCCGGCAATATGGTCGACCTCGACAGCAACCCGACGAAGCTGCTCGACATCGTGGAAATCGGCAAACAGATGCTCATCACCCGCGGTGCGCTGACGACCTTCAGTATCGCCAACGACGTGGCGAAATATTTCGCGATTATCCCGGCGATGTTGATGGCGACCTTCCCGGCGATTGCGCCGCTCAACATCATGCACCTGCACAGTCCCACGAGCGCCATCCTGAGCGCGGTGATCTTCAACGCATTGATTATTGTCGCGCTGATTCCCTTGGCATTGCGCGGCGTGAAATACACGCCAATCGGCGCGCTTCGCACGTTGCAGCGCAACTTGCTCATCTACGGTTTGGGTGGGGTCATCGTTCCGTTCATCGGGATCAAAGTTATCGACATGATCATTACTGGAATGCATTTGGTGTGAACCATGAAAACTTTCTTCACTGAACTTCGCGGCGCAATCGTTTCGACGTTAGTGTTGGGTGTCATCTGCTGCGGCCTTTATCCGCTGGTGGTCTTTGGCATTGCCCAAGTGTGTTTCCCGAATAAGGCGAATGGAAGTCTGATTGTGGATGCGAAGGGTACAGTGCGCGGCTCCAAGCTGCTCGCTCAGGGGTTTACCGAGGCGAAGTACTTTCATCCGCGTCCCTCCGCCGCCGGCAACGGCTACGATGCCGCCAATTCCGGGGGGAGCAATCTCGGGCCAACTTCGCAAAAGCTGTACGACTCGATCAAGGAGCGGATTGCCGCGTACCGGAAAGAAAACGGTTTGCCAGAGAGCGAATCAGTTCCTGCCGATGCTGTTACCGCGTCGGCCAGTGGACTCGATCCGGAGATCAGCCTGAGCAATGCGGAGCTGCAAAGGCCGCGTGTCGCCAAAGCCCGCGGACTCTCCGAGGATAAAGTTCGTGAGTTGATTAGGCAATGCACCGACCCCGTCGATTGGGGGATTTTTGGGGAACCAGGCGTCAACGTGCTGGAGCTCAATCTGGCTCTCGACAAGATGGACGCGCCATGAATTTCAAGAAGATTCTGGTGCCGGTAACGCTCTCCTCAGACTCGCGCGCTGCGGTCACGGTCGCATCCCGTTTGGCGGAAGAGTGCGGAGCGTCAATCATCTTGCTGCATGCGGTACAACTCGCTATTGCGGGCGAAGAACGCGGCATTCCACGGGGCCGCTTGGTGGACGAACTGTGTCGGGATGCAGAAGTTCAAATGCGTCAATTCGTCGACACGGTACGCGTGTCCGTTCCCGTTGAATTCGTCGCGTGCGAAGGACGTCCGGCGGACGTGATTGTGCGCCAAGCGCGTGCTTTGGCGGCGGACGTAATCGTGATGTACACGCACGGCAAACGCGGCTGGCTGCGCTGGCTGCACCGACGAACGGCCCTTCGGGTGTTACAGCATGCGCCATGTCTAGTATGGCTGGTTTCTCCCAATAGGCGGAATGGCAGTGTAACTCTAGCTATCGTGGATCACACTACAACAAATGACAAACAACGACCGGCTCTTGACCATGAACACCCACGCCCAATGTCTTCAATCCTATGAGTTTCATTTTCGCGATGTCGACACCCACGTACTGGTTGAAAACCTGGAGGATGGAGTTGTCATCCACGCCTCGCACAACACGTTTTCTGAAGGACGCAAACTGAGCTTTATCCGCGAACTGGCGGCGGAAGGATTCATTGCCGACTGTTTTCAATGGTCGTGCCGGGACGTGCGCTGGTTGGTCGACGCTTCAATCGCAAGAACGGGCCGGGACGGTTCGACCCGAACGAATCGCTTCATGATTCAACTATTGATCGGTTCAGCGCTCCTGTGGCTGGCGTTAATGGCCGACGCAATTCTGCACGGCGCGAGTTAGCAAACTTTTAACGCCTACGCGTAGCCTTTTAACTCACATCTCACTCTTCGGCTCTGGCAGAGTTGCGACATGACGGCAATTGAGATTATTCAAATCGTTTTGTTCTTCGGCATCGGCATCGCGTTGACGCCGCCGTTGGGGAAATTCATGTGGCGCGTGTTCACAGGCGAACGAACGTTTCTGCATCCGATGTTGCTCCCGGTGGAGAAGTCGATTTACCGACTGTGCCGGGTCGATCCCGGCGAGGAGATGTCATGGGTGAGGTATCTGATGGCAATGGTGATCTTCACCTGCGTCGGGTTCGCCGTGCTGATGCTGATGTTCATGACGCAACAGTGGCTGCCGTTCAATCCGCAGAAGCTCGCCAACTGTTCGTGGCATCTGTCTTTCATGCAAGCGTGGAGTTTCGCGTGCAATGCGGATTGGCAGTCGTATTCGGGCGAATCCACGATGAGCTATTTGTCGCAAGTGCTGGGTATTATGGTGCATCAATTCCTGAGCGGTGCGGTGGGGCTCGCAGTCTTGGTAGGCGTCGGGCGCGCGTTGAAACGGCACACGATGAAAACCATCGGCAATTTCTGGGCGGACCTTACGCGTTGCGTGGTCTACATCGAGTTGCCGCTATGTCTGTTGATGGCAATTCCGCTGGCGTGGCAGGGCTGCCCGCAGACGTTGAAGCCTTACCAAGATGTGAAGTTGGTCGAGCCGTACACGACGCAAGTGGCCAAGACCGATGGCAAGGGGAATCCGGTTAGAGATGACAAGGGCAATCCGGTCATGGTCGACCAGAAAGTGGAGACGCAAAGCATCCCGCTTGGATGCTTGGCGTCGTTCATGCCGATCAAACAATTGTTCACCAATGGCGGCGGGTGGTTCGGAGTCAACAGCGCGCATCCGTTCGAGAACCCAACGCCGCTGAGCAACTTCTTGGAAATGCTGGCCATCATTCTCGTGCCGATGGCGCAGGTGTATATGTTCGGTCTGCTCGTCGGCAATTTGAAACACGCCTGGTGCCTGTTTCTCGTAATGCTCGGCCTTTTTGTACTGTCGTTCAGTATGGCTTGGTGGGCGGAGACACGACCGAATCCGGTCGTGCAGAACATCCAGCCATTGATGGAAGGCAAAGAACAACGCATCGGCGTGATGAACAGCGTGCTCTGGGGCGTGTCATGCACCGCCATCGACAACGGCTCGGTCAATTCGATGCATGACAGTTGGATGCCGGTCGCGGGCCTGATGCCGATGTGGAACATCCTCGTCGGCGAAATCTTCTTCGGCGGGATCGGTTGCGGCGTGTACTGCATGTTGTTCCACGTGTTGATTACCGTGTTCATTGCCGGGTTGATGATCGGCCGTACACCGGAATACCTCGGCAAAAAACTCGACGCTTGGTGCGCCACGTGGGCGGTGGTGGGCGTGCTGATTCCCAACGCCGCCGCCCTGCTTCCAACCGCCTTGGCGCTCATGTTGCCGACGGGATTATCGAGCTTGAACAACGGCGGTCCACATGGGTTGAGCGAAGTCCTTTACTGCTTCGGCGAAGCGGCCAACAACAATGGCAGCGCCTTCGCCGGCTTGAATGCGAACACACCCTTCTACAACACCGCCGTCGCAATCGCGATCATCATCGGACGATTCATCCCGATTATTGCTGCCCTGGCCATCGTCGGCCGGCTGGCCTCGCAAAAAACAGTCGAGGCATCCTCCGGCACGTTGCCGACGCATGGCTGGACGTTTGGCCTCACTTTGGCCGGCGTCATCGTCATCGTCGCAGCGCTGACGTTTTTTCCGATGCTCTGCCTTGGCCCGATCATCGAACACGGTTTGATGATTGCTGGCCGCGCTTTCTGAGGAGACCACATGAGCGCCAAAGTCGAATTCAAATACTCCACGCTGTTTCGTCAGGCCGTCCTCGACGCGTTCAAGAAGCTGCATCCGCGGGATGAAGTCAAAAACCTCGTGATGTTTGTCGTCTGGCTCGGCTCGATCTGGACGACCGTCATCCTGTTCGCACCGGGGGGCTTTACCAACTTCAATCTCCAAATCTGCCTCTGGCTCTGGTTCACGTGCTTGTTCGCCAACTTTGCCGAGGCGATGGCCGAGGGACGGGGCAAGGCCCACGCCGACGCGCTGCGCCGGATGCGCACCAAGACCATGGCGGACGTGATCGTCAACGGCACCAAGGTTGCCATCCCCAGTTCGCAACTGAAGATCGGCGACATCTTCGTCTGCGAAGCGGGCGATATGATTCCTGCCGACGGCGAAATCGAGGACGGCATCGCCACCGTAGATGAATCGGCGATAACCGGCGAGTCCGCACCGGTGATCCGCGAGGCCGGTGGCGACCGCAGCGCTGTGACCGGCGGCACAAAGGTTATCAGCGACAAAATCATTGTTCGTGTCACGGCGGAAGAGGGCCATTCGTTTCTCGACCGGATGATTGAGATGATCGAAGGCGCGCGCCGGCAAAAGACGCCGAACGAAATCGCGCTCAATATCGTGCTCGTCAGCCTGACCGCGTTGTTCATTATCGTCGTCTTCACCATTCCCCCATGCTCGCACTACAACGAAACCCAAGCTGGACAAAACGGTGTTGTGCTGACAACCGCCCCCGTCTTGCTCTCGCTGATCGTTTGTCTCATCCCGACAACCATTGGCGGATTGCTCAGCGCCATCGGCATTGCCGGCATTGACCGCCTGATGCGGCGCAACGTCATGGCGACGAGCGGACGGGCGGTCGAGGCCGCCGGTGACGTGGACGTGCTGCTGCTCGACAAGACCGGCACCATCACGCTCGGCAATCGGCACGCGACAGAATTCATCCCGGCGCCCGGCGTGAGAATCGATGAATTTGCCGACGCCGCCCAACTCGCCTCGCTGGCCGACGAGACGCCCGAAGGCCGTTCCATTGTTGTCTTGGCAAAAGAGAAATACGGCTTGCGCGAGCGGGAGGTCGCTCGTCCCCACGCTGAGCCGGTAAAGTTCACTGCGCAAACCCGGATGAGCGGCATGGATTTCAGTGATGGCAACGGCCACACCACACGCCGCCTTCGCAAGGGCGCCGCCGACGCCGTGCGCGATTGGGTCATGAAGCAGGGCGGTCAAAACGACAGGACCGTCATGGAAGCCGTTGAGCGAATTTCCCGGTCGGGCGGCACGCCGCTCGTGGTTGCCGATGGAGCGAAGATGGTCGGCGTCATCCATCTCAAAGACGTGGTCAAAGGCGGCATCAAGGAACGCTTCGCACAACTGCGCACGATGGGGGTTCGGACGGTGATGATCACCGGCGACAATCCCCTCACGGCTGCCGCCATCGCGGCGGAAGCCGGCGTGGATGATTTCATTGCCGAGGCCAAACCAGAAGACAAACTCGCCCGCATCCGGCAGGAGCAATCCGGCGGCAAGCTCATCGCAATGATTGGTGACGGTACCAACGACGCACCGGCGCTGGCACAAGCCGACGTCGGCGTCGCGATGAACACCGGCACACAAGCCGCCCGCGAAGCAGGGAATATGGTGGACCTCGACTCGAACCCGACGAAGCTCATCGAGATCGTCGAAATCGGCAAGCAACTGCTGATGACGCGCGGCGCGCTCACGACGTTCAGCATCGCCAACGACGTGTCGAAATATTTCGCGATCTTGCCGGCGATGTTCGGCGCGCTTTACGCCACAACCACACTCGGCAAAGGCCCGCTCGACAAACTCAACATCATGCACCTGCATTCGCCGGAGAGCGCGATCCTGAGCGCTGTGATTTTCAATGCGTTGATCATCGTGGCTTTGATTCCGCTGGCGTTGAAAGGCGTGAAATACCGGCCACTCGGCGCGGCAGTGATTTTGCGCAAGAACATGCTCGTGTACGGTATCGGCGGGATCATCATCCCCTTCCTCTTTATCAAACTGATCGACATCGCGCTCGTAGCGTTGCACCTTGCGAGATAAGGAGACTCAAAGTGAAACTGCTCCTCCAATCCCTCCTGCTGACAGTTGTCCTCACGGTACTAACCGGCGTCGTTTATCCGCTTGTCGTGACCGTCATCGCGCAAACCGCGTTCAAGAATCAAGCCAACGGCAGCCTGCTTGAAAAGAACGGCGAGGTCGTCGGTTCGGAATGGATCGCGCAGCCGTTTACCGGCGACAGATATTTCTGGCCGCGTCCATCGGCGGGGGCCTACGCCACGGTGCCGTCGGGCGCCAGTAACTTCGGTCCAACGAGCCAGAAGTTCCACGACGCAGTGGCCACCAACGCTGCGACCTTCCGCGCTGCAAACAAGTTGCCGGCCGATGCTCCCGTGCCGGCTGACATGGTCTTCACTTCCGGCAGCGGTCTCGACCCCCACATCAGCCCCGAGGCGGCCCGGCTGCAAGTCGAGCGAGTCGCCACCGCGCGGAGCATGAGCAAGGCTCGAGTCGCCGCGCTGGTAGAAAGGTTCATCGAACCGCCGCAATGGGGTTTCTTGGGCCAGGCGCGCGTGAACGTTCTGAAACTGAATCTTGCGCTCGATACGGCGTCACCGTGAAAGATCTCCTCGTCATGCTCGGCGCACTTGCGGTTCTATTCCTTGTCCCGGCGCTCGGTCGGCTTTTCCAGCAATTCCGCAAGAAGCCACGATGAATTTGATCGCATGGCTGGCCTTCATCGCGGCTGCGTTTCTTGAAGTGGGAGGCGACGCGACAGTACGGCGTGGGTTGCGCGGCAAGAGCGTTCTCTTTATCATCGGTGGTGTGTTAATGCTCGGCATCTATGGTTTGGTCGTGAACTCCGTCAAATGGGATTTTTCCAAGCTGCTCGGCGTTTACGTGGCCTTCTTCGCACTAGTAAGCGTGCTGGTGGGCCGGTACGTATTCAAGGAGTCGGTGCCGACGGCCACGTGGCTCGGCTTGGGTCTGATCATCGCCGGCGGGCTGGTCATTCAGTTCGGCCCCCGTTAGCGGATTTTTAACGCTTTGGCGCGCATGTTTTATTGACGCTTAGGCGCCACGGCTGTCATATTTTGATTATGAGAATCATTGAGTTTCCCGAAAAAACGCTGTCGAGGATGTCGGTCTGCGAGCGGACGCCGCCGAAGGTGCGTTGAGAGGGAAGCTTTTTTGAGCTAGTCTTTCGCTGGAAGCGTTAGAATTGTACCATGAACGAGCCACCGCCGAAGAACGGTAAACCCGGGATCAATGAAGCGCTTTGGATGGTCATCGGTGCGTTTTTGCTGCTCGTGGTGACGCTGGCGGTTCACCATTTCTACAAACCTTCAGGTTATGCCGAAGAGCTAGCAGGGAAGACGCGGCGAATCGAGTTGGTTGACCAGATTCGTCTGAATTTGGCATCTGCCACGGAAGCTGAGAAAAGCGCGGTCATGGCGATCACCGACCAAGACTCGCAAATGTTCGCGGATCAGGTCGGGCAATACACGGCGGCTGCGGAACAGGAGCGAAAACAACTCGAGCAACTTCTAACCTCAGCAGGCAACGCGGCCGAGCGCAAGTTGTTCTCGCAGTTTTCACAGTATTTCACCGAGTTTCAGCGCGTGGACAAGGAGCTGCTCGATCTGGCGGTGAAAAATACAAACCTTAAAGCTTCGAGTCTGACGTTTGGACCGGGCCTTGGGCAAGTCCACGAAATCGACGACGCTCTGTCGCATCTGGCGACCAACAACGATGTGAGCGTTCTGCGGCCGGCTGACGATGTGCGAATTGCCGTGTGGCAATTGGAGGCCACGCTGCCGCGACACATCGCAGAGGAAAGCGATCAAAAGATGGACGAAATGGAAGCGCAAATGGCAAGGGAGGATCAGACGGTTCGCTCGTCATTGGCCGAGTTGGCTTCGCTGCCGAATTTGGCCGGCAATCCGGACCTGAAGACTGCCATGACTGTCTACGACGAGTTCACCAGGACGAAGGCGCAAATTCTCAAGCTTTCGCGTGAAAACACGAACGTTCGCTCGTTGACTCTTTCGCTAACGCAGAAGCGCAAGGTAACACTGCTCTGTCAAGATGATCTGGCGGCTCTCCAGCAAGCGATCGAGAATGAACACATCGTCGGAGAAACATTGGGAGGATCGGCCCTGCCGCGCTAGGCGTTTTTGTTGCTGAAACTCAGCCAGAACAGACTACACTCAAACCATGAGCGAGCCGGCACGGCCCAATCCTGATTTGCTGCTCGCGACCATCCAGCGCGACGAGCGGGCGGCCAAACGGGGACAACTCAAGGTGTTCTTTGGCATGTGCCCCGGGGTGGGGAAGACGTATGCCATGCTCGCGGCGGCCCAAACGCGTCGCCGCGAAGGAACAAACATGGTCGTCGGCGTGGTCGAAACTCATGGACGCGCCGAAACCGAAGCTTTGCTGAAGGGGCTCGAAGTTATTCCGCGCAAGGCGATTGAGTACCGCGGCGTTCTTCTGCAGGAAATGGACATCGACGCCATTCTGGCGCGGCGTCCGCAGCTCGTGTTGGTGGACGAACTCGCCCACACCAATGCGCCGGGCAGCCGTCACCGCAAACGCTACCAGGACGTGCTCGAATTGCTCGACGCCGGCCTGGATGTTTACAGCACACTTAATGTCCAGCACCTCGAAAGCCGCATGGACGTTGTCCGGCAGATCACCGGCATCACGGTACGCGAAACAGTACCGGATTCAGTGCTCGACCAAGCCGACGAAATCGAAATCGTCGACCTTAGTCCCGACCAACTGCGCAAACGTTTGGCCGAAGGCAAGGTATATTGGGGGGAACGAGCCGCGACGGCCTCGGAGAATTTCTTCCGCGAAGAAAACCTGACCGCCTTGCGTGAGATGGCCCTGCGCATCACCGCCGAACGCGTCGATCAGGAATTGCGCGAAGTGATGCGCACCAAACGGATGGGGGTGCCGTGGAAATCGGGCCAACGGCTGGCGGTTGGCGTTGGGCCGAGTCCCTTTTCGGCGCAACTGATCCGCTGGACGCGACAAATGGCGGCGGCGATGGATGCCCCGTGGGTCGCAGTCTATGTCGAAACGTCGGCGCCGCTGAATGACGACGAGAAGACGCGCCTTACGAAAAATCTGTCGCTGGCACGGCAATTGGGCGCCGAGGTCGTGATGACCACTGGCGACAACGTCGCGCATGCCTTGTTGGCCGCAGCGCGCGAAAATGGTGTGACCCAAATCGTGGTCGGCAAACCCTTGGGCAATCCGCTGCTGGAGTTTCTGAAGGGCGGGTCGTTGGCCACGCGGTTGATTCGCGGCGGCGGCGACATCGACGTGCATGTTGTGGGCGCGGAAAAGACCGGTCATGCGCACGTCCGCCGGCGTTCGCTCGCGGAGTGGATTGGTTCAAACCTGCTGCGGGATTGCGGGTGGGCCGTGGCGGTTGTGATGGGAATCACCGGGGCGTCCTGGCTGTTGGAATCAGTGACGGGCTACTGGGCCATCGCGTTGCTATATCTGCTTGCCGTGGTGCTGCTGGCGATGGTGTTGAACCGATGGGCAGTGCTTTTGGCGGCGACACTAAGCGCCTTGCTGTGGAACTTCCTGTTCATTCCTCCCATTCTCACGTTTCGCATCACCCATGTGTACGACGCCATGATGTTTGGCATGTACTTCGTCATTGCGTTGGTGATTGGCCATTTCACGAATCAATTGCGGACCCGAGAATCGGCGGAAAGACGGCGAGATCAGCGGACCACCGCGTTAAACCGACTGCTCGAAAGCGTGACGGCCAGCGCTTCGTTGGCCGACGGTTTGACGCGGGCTGTCAGAGAAGTGGACGCATTATTCGTTGCGCGCACCACGATCATCCTCAGTGGTGTTGTCCACGCTGCGAGCACGTTTCAGCCGGATGAGAAGGAATGCGCCGTCGCCGCGTGGGTGTTGGAGCGAGCGCAGACAGCCGGACGGTTTACGGATACGCTACCGGACGCCGCGGCAATCTATTTCCCGCTGCAAACCGCGAACCACAAACTCGGCGTTCTGGGCGCGCGAATGGAAGATCGCGCTACATTGACCTTGGACGAGAGGGATTTGTTGGAGACATTTGCCCGGCAGATCGCCGTGATGATCGAGAGCTACCAGTTGATCGAAAGGGCGCAGCAAGCCCGGGTTACCGAGGAATCCGAGCGCCTGCACCGGACTTTGCTCGACTCGGTATCGCACGAATTGAAGACGCCTCTTGCTGTGATTCGCGCCGCGTCGGATGGGCTCGACACGCAACTGGCAGAGGACGCACCGCCCTTGGCAAAAACGTTCCTCGAAGAAATCCAGTCCGCCAATCGACGGCTCGACCGGATTGTGACGAACCTGCTGGACATGACTCGCATCGAGTCGGGGAGGATGCCGCTCAACGTCGAGTGGGGCGACGTATCGGATTTGTTGGAGTCGGCGTCGAATCAAGTCGCCAACGAAATCTCGCGGGAACGAATCCAGATTCAAGTGCCTGCCGGCCTGCCATTGGTGCGGTTGGATTTTGGTCTCGTGGAACAGGCTTTGTGCAATCTGCTGGTGAACGCCGCGGAGCATAGCCCTGCCACCGCGCCCATTCAGATGGCGGCTTTACTGGATGGGAGCGATCTGGTAATGCGTGTGGTTGATCAAGGCACGGGCCTCGCCGTCGGCGAAGAGGAGAAGGTGTTTGGGAAGTTTTACCGCGGTGCCGGCGCACGACCGGGGGGCACTGGGTTGGGCTTGTCCATCGTACAAGGAATCGCCCGAGCACATCACGGCACCGTGACGGCGGCGAACAATCCAACGGGTGGCGCCACGTTCACAATACGTCTGCCGGTCGAAACGACGGAGAAGCCGGTATGAGCGAAGAACGCATCGCGTTGATTATCGACGATGAGCCGCCGATTCGGCGGTTGTTGCGGCTGGCCCTCGAACCACAGGGATACCGCGTGTTTGAAGCGGACGCCGGGCAGCTTGGCCTGCAGGAAGCCGCGGCGCGAAGGCCGGACGTCGTCATTCTCGACCTGGGATTGCCGGACATGGACGGAATCGGGGCGCTGAAATCCCTGCGAGAATGGAATCAGGTGCCGGTCCTGGTGCTGACCGTACGCGACCGCGAATCGGACAAGGTTGCCGCGCTTGATGCGGGGGCGGATGATTATCTCACGAAACCGTTCGGCACGGCCGAATTGTTGGCCCGGTTGCGAGCGGTCCAACGGCGCGCGCCATCGGCGCACGAGGAACCGGTGTTTGTGAATGGCGATCTGACGGTGGACCTGGCCGCTCGAACGGTGACGGTCAAAGGTAACGACGTTCATCTGACGGCGACCGAATACGCGTTGTTGCACGAACTGGTCCGCCATGCCGGCAAGGTGGTAACGCAGAAGCAGCTCCTGCGCGCCGTGTGGGGACCGAATGCCGAAAGTCAGTCGCAGTACCTGCGCGTGTACATCACCCATCTGCGCAAGAAACTGGAAACCGACTCGAAGCAGAAACTGATCAAGACCGAGCCCGGCATCGGCTACCGACTCGTTCCATCAGACGCCTGAGATTCACAAACTCGCAGTGAAAATAGGGCGCCACCGTTGGCGCATTAACTCTCCCGGACGTGCGGGCGGCAATAGCGTGCGCAGTTAGCCAATAACTTTCCTCATTCGCTGCCACACCATGAGGCCGTACAGAAGCATGAACAGCAGCCAAACCGGCAACATAATTATCCCAATCGACGCACCAAGACTCTTACTTAAGCCGACGAACAAAACAACTGCCACCAGCAAGTGAATGCCCAAAGCAACGCTCAAAAGCGCTGTTCCACGAAGAAAAGACAAACAGCTAAGGAAACAACCCAGGAAATAGATGGCGAACGCAGCGGCGACCAGAATGTCCCAAACAGTGTACCCAGGCCCGCCGAACAGCAGATGAACCGCCAGAGGAAATACAGTCCCGAAGAACAGCGCGACCAGACTAAGAAACGCAATGATTGATCGTAGTGGATTCATTCCGTACCGAAGAGTTCATAGCTAGGTGCCGCTAACAAAGCTGTAGTCGCAGGGTTGCCATCTGCTGATGGCGTCTCGCGGACTCGGCTCAGCCTGCGCGGGGAGAGCGCGCCCATAAGCCGAGTCGGAATAGACTCGATTGGTTCCAGCGAAAGATCAGACCTTCTCTCCATGGAGGCGACGATACTCCAACTCTGCTTCGGCAGCGTTCCTGGTCTGGCGAGTGACAACCCGTCCCGCAAGGATGGCGACAAAGGCGAATGCAAATAAAGCAGTCACAAAGTTTGTATCCACTCCTACTGCGACGAAAAATCCAAAGGCCAACAGGACAAGAACTTCGGCGGCCATCAATGCACGGCATGCGTGAGTGGTTCCAATCTTCGCCTCAATGACACGACGGTCGGGTGCCTTGGTGAATCTCTTTGAAGCTGACCGTTTGGCAAACGCAGGCAATACGATGAAGACGGCGACGATTGCCAAGCCACCAGTAGCCAGGAGAAAAGCAGGGCCAGTGTTCATTGCGAGGCTAGCGGTCAGGTCGGCGACGGGAGTCAGTCGCCGATGACGTTGAATCTGTCTCTGGGCGAATCGGCTGGCTCCCGCTCGCTGCACCGTCTTGTTGCGAGTTTCGTCCGCCCGCCACCATCGACAACACGACCAGCATGGGCCAGGCGACATATTTGGCTGCTCGTGGAAGCCGTTCCGCGAACTCTGCGTCCGGTGCCACCTCATCGACTGCCGCCAACGCGAACCCGGCCCGAACCGCTGACATCACGAACGCCCCGATCGGGTGAGCGATGCTGCCCGGTTGCACCAACTCGCCGGACACCGGGTCCGTGAACCGGGCCTGTGTGCCCCGTAGAAACATAGCCGGATGCATGGCCGACACCACGGCCCGACCACCCGGTTTCAACACCCGGTGAGCCTCCGCAAAGAATAGATCCAGGTCCTGCAGGTGCTCCAGCACCAATCCGCTGACCACCAGGTCGAATGCTTCGGCCCGGAATGGCAACGGGTGATGCAGGTCGTGGGTAAGAAACCGGACGGTGGCCGCTCCTGGCTTGCGACGCGCCTCGGTCAGCATGCCTTCGGAAAAGTCCACAGCGGTGACGCTTGCGCCCGACTCGGCGAGCCAGACCGAGTGCCGCCCGGTGCCACATCCCAGGTCGAGTACGGTCAAACCACGGGGATCTCCCACCGCGCCCCGTAGCACCGGCTCCTCAAGGGCTTGGAGCGGGTTGGCGTCGTGGTCATAGACCGCCGCCCAGCGGTCGTACCCGGCTTGTACCAGCGCAATCTCATCTGCCATGGGTGCGTCCTCCGCTCAACTTTTGAGATCAGGGATGGTCGCGCAAACGACCGGTCCCTGAATCGCTCTGTTCGCCTTTCAGAATCGTATAGTGACAGCCAGGCTTGAAGTAAACGTAAACGGAACCCGGTGACCCACACGACCAGCTTATCTTCACTCCGCCCTTGCTAAAATCCTGACTCCCCGCAACCGCTTCCAAATGTCTGTTTCCTCCATCCTGCACTGTCACCTTATACTCGATTTTGGATTCTTGCTTCCCCTCTAACGCTTGGTCAGGCTGCACAAGTATCCAATGTATCTGACATGACTCCGTCTCGCGGTCATCTTTATCGACCAACCTGGGATCGGAGAAACTCAGCACAAGAAAACCCCGCTCCAATTGCAACACGAGTTTATCCCCTGTCGAGATCTGCTCAGCGTTGCTCTCCCCGATCTTTGCCGGCTTGGCTTCCTTGAATTCACCGGCCTTGACCAGAGCGAGTGAACTCATCCACATGATGAGCGCTCCTGCGAAGTAGCGGATTGCTTTCATAATCGTCGGCGAACCTGTTAATATCCAATCTACCGTTTGACTGGTTAATAAAGGCTATGGCGGGAGTCGTTTGACTTGATAGTACGGCTCCGGCCGTTATTACCCAGTCGAGTTGACAGGAGTGAGCATGGCACACTCTCGGCCACGGGTCACGGGGAAACGTTTCCAGCAACTCATGCGTAGGCGATGGACTGGAACGCTGTTCCCAATCACCGATCACCTCTCACCAATTCCCACCGGCTTGTCGCCTATTCCCCATTTTGCGAAACTCCGCATGCATGAAAGAGCGCAGGCGAGCCCACCGGCGGCTCTCACCGAATTGAGGCTTGGTTGTACAGAGTGCTGAGTTGACCCCAGTGACCCGCGGCGCACTCGTTCCATTTGCGGCGTCGGCTTGGCCATGGTATCCCACTCATCTTTTAGACGGGCGTTCTCCTGCTCCATCTGCCGCATCATTCCGGCTTGGCTTCGTAGCTGCGTTAGGCTGTCAATACATGCTAGTTACTATTGACAAGCGCCTCGTCGGCGCAGATCAACCAAGATCCAGTCGAGAGGGTCAACTCTTGAATCTTGAATTGCCATCATCATTCATCTGTCTCTCGCGGATGGCTTCCTCCTGTTTCAAGTTTCAAGAGCTGACCCCAAGTACGCCCTTGAGCGGTTTGCCGTCGCGGTTTTGGATCTCTAAGACAGTTTCATCAAGGCGGGCGTATGCTGGAAGCGCTAAGAGAATGAGGAACAGCAAGGCCGTTCGCATGTCGCGCATCGTAGGCCTTTGGCTTGCGGGCGTCAATTCTTGACAATACCCTTTGCCGGATATAGCCTCTGGGCTCAGTTAGGAGAGGTTATATGAAACGCCTGTTTCTGATCCTTTTGGCGGGCTTGTCCATTATCTCCAAAGACGCTATTCCCGCAAGCACGGATTCCAACGGAGCCGCGTCATCCTTTGATGAAACAAACCGGACACTCACTGTCGATGGCGTCATATATTCCAATGTAGTGTTTGGGATTGTCACGCCGTCATCCGTCAGCTTCCGGCATCGAACTGGTGCAGCCTCTGTATTGCTGGAAAAACTTTCTCCCGATTTGCAACAACGTTTTGGCTACAATAAAACCAAGGCGGATGAATACAAGCGAAAGGAGGCGATTCAGGAAGCCGAATACATAAGACAACGTAATCAAAATTGGGAACAAGCATCTAAACAGAGGGAACGGCAAAGAATTATTGATGAAATGAAAAGCAAGGCGCTGGATGCGCGAGGAAAAGTTCTTCAGATATTATCCGATGGAGTTCTTGCCACAGATTTGGAAATCAAGGTTCCACAAGAAACAACAGAGACATCAATTACTAGAGATTATCAGCCAGGCGTTTTCGCACAAAGAACTTTTACCAAGACCATTTTGGTTTACCAATCTACATCTTCGTTGGGAGACGTCATATTTGTTCTAGGTGCTGGTGGCGATTTTGCTGATGGCGAAACATCGGAATCTGTGATTTATCCGGCAGGCACATATCAGTATGTTTCTACATCGGGATCTCAGAAGACAGTAAGATGCTTCACCTTGTCTGCCGAGAGGGCACTGAAACGATTGGGTAAACTAACTGATTGACGCCCGATTGAAGAGAAATGAATCTGTGGCTGATGGGGGTCAACTCTTCAGTCTTTCAAGGAGCGAGTGATAGAGGGTCACATTCCGTTGTTCATCAACAATGATGATTAATGAGATGCGATCCTTAGACCTCTCTACAGTCATAGCGTAGTGGGGCAGGACGGGGAGTTCACCGCTGCACCGCAACTATCAGCGCCGGTTCGGTCGGTCAGGCGATGTTTTTCTCGCGTGTCGATTCACTCAACTCGTGCAGTAACCGCCGGACGACGGTGTGGCTGCCCAGGTAGTAGCGTGCGGCGGTATTCGCCAGCCCCACGCGGACGGACCAAGTCGTTCGTGGCAGGGCGCGAAAAAGATCCTCGTCTGTCCAGTCGTCGCCGACGCTCAGAACAAACCCGTACGTGCGGCCCGCCAGCCAGTCCAGGGCAGCGGTGCCCTTGCTGACGCCGGAGTTGCGGATTTCGATGACTTTGTTTCCCTGCAACACCTGCACGTCAATATTACGAGTGTAAGCGGCCAAATCGTCGAGCAATTCCTTGGCTCTTTGCGGAGCTTGTTCGGGATCGGCCCGTCGATAATGCCAGGCGAGCGAAAACTCTTTTTCTTCCAACAACGCCCCCGGCAAACGGTCCACGTAAAGCTGGAGAATCGGACGGACCGCTTCCTTCCATTCAGCCGTCATGGTTTTCAGCATGCGCCAGTCCGCCCCTTGGTGCCGCAACCAGACGCCGTGCTCAGCGATCATGGAGACCGGCAAATGACGAAACCATTTTTCCAGGTCGCCGCGCGAACGGCCGCTGACAATCACCACATCATTCGCCGGGTCGGCGCCGAGCGAGGCGAGAAGATCCAACAATTCCCGATCCGGCCGAGCCAGTTCGGGGTTTTCCGCAAACGGAACCAGCGTGCCATCGTAATCCAGCAACAAGGCGCGCTGGCTCGCCGACCGATACTGCTGGACAAGCGAAGTCTGAGCCGCGCCCGTCAATACGCGGGCACGGTGGGCCGCCTCAACTCTCTGGGTGGCGAGCATGGCTTGAATGAAATCGTCCGCCCATCGGTTTACGTCGTAACGGCGCAAACGCTCCTGCAGAGCCCGATTGCGCTTGATTTGCTGTTCGACGGGCATCGTCAAAGCTTGTTCCAGCGCACAGGCAAAATCCTCGCGGTGGAACGGATTGATGATAATCGCCTCGCCCATTTCCTTGGCGGCACCGGCCATTTCACTCAAAATCAAAACGCCGGTCTGGTCGGAACGCGAGGCGATAAACTCCTTCGCCACCAGATTCATCCCATCTCGCAGGGGCGTGATGAGGGCCACATCGCATCCACGATAAAGCGGCACGATTTCCTCAAAGGTCAGGAGACGGAATTGATAGACCAGGGGCGTCCAATGCACGTTCCCGAAATTGCCTATGATGCGACCAACCGTCTGTTCGAGTTCCTGTTTCATCGCCTGGTAGCTTTCCACGCCGATGCGCGAAGGCGCGACCGAAATTACAAACACCACCTTGCCATGCCATTGCGGGTTTTTCTTCAAAAACAACTCGTAGCCGCGCAGTCGGTTGATGAGCCCCTTGGTGTAATCTAGACGGTCCACAGAAAAGATCACCTTCTGGCCGGCGCATTTCGCGCGCAACTCCGAAACGTGCAGATCCGTTTCCTGGGACGCAGCCGCGTTCGCAAAATGGTCAAATTCGACCCCCATCGGAAAGGTTTCCACCTTCACCTCGCGGTCGGGCAACGTGAGGCTGCCCAATTGATGCTCATAGCCGGCCGTGCGCAGAACCGAAGTTAAAAAGTCCCGCACGTAATCGTGCGTATGAAATCCGATCAAGCTTGCGCCCAGCAGACCATCGATGATTTCTTCCCGCCACGCGTGCGGCAGCATCCGGAAAATTTCCCAAGAGGGGAAGGGAATGTGCAGAAAAAAACCGATGGGCATTTCGGGAAATTTTTCGCGTACCAGTTTCGGCAGCAACATCAGATGATAATCATGGATCCAAAGCATGTCGTCGGGCCGCAAGGCGTTCACTACGGCTTCGCCGAAAAGGCGATTCACACTCCGGTATTCCTGCCAGTATTCCTCCTTGTAGCGGGTCAACGTCGGGAAGTAATGAAACAGCGGCCAGAGGGTCTTATTGCAAAAACCGAGGTAAAACCGATCCATGCTCTCTTCAGGCAAAAAGATCGGGCTGCATTTGAACTGCTGCGCACCATAAGCGCGAACCGCCGCCTCATGCTCCGGCGACATGCTTATGCCGGGCCAACCCAGCCACAGGTAATCCGACAGATCGGTGTTGTCCAAGTTCTGGCGCCTTAGATAGCTCCACAAACCCGTGGTCAACCCGCCCGCGCTGAAACTGAACTCAGGCGACTCATCCTTGAAGGAAACCGAGAACGGTAATCGATTTGAAACGACAACCAACCGCATGGAAAAAGAGTTTCTGATTTCTGCGCCAATTGTGCAAGTCAGCGGTTTGTGAATTTCGGAAAATTCTTGAAGTAGCAATCCGGCCCTTGTTCATTCAGCACCCGCCGACGTTTTCCTTACAATTAGGGGCACCCAATAAATGCTACAACGATTCCTGCCTGGCGGCTTCGTGCGCCAAGAACATTTCCGGCGTTACCTTTTCCATCGAGATGAGCTTGAAATTCGGGTCCTTCTCGATCTGTGCCTTGAACTCGGCAGGTGTCGCCGTCAGAAACGAGCCGATCAGCTTGTCGCCCTGTTTCTGAGTCCGGAAGAAACTGGCTCCGCCAAGACTGTCTTTGCCCGAGTGCAACTCGCAAGAGCGGTCAAACTCATCCAACATCTCTCTTGGCGTCCTGGGATTGAACCCGTTGGCAGGCTCGAATCTTGCCAGGTACGCGTTCGCGACAAGTTCGGGAAGCCATTTATCAGCCGCAGCTTGGTTTATGGTCACCCCGTGTTTGCCATGGGAATACGCGTCCCAAAGGTTGAACTTGGCCCAGTAGTTACCGGCTTTGGCCAGATCGAGTTGCTGCTGGACATATCGCTCCCCGGGTGCTGCCTGAGCGACGGAGAGCGACCGGGCATAGAGTGCGAACCATGGCAACGTGGCCGAAACCAGGAACGTTGATAAGATCAGCGAGCCCGCCAAAACGACGGTGCCCAGAAAGACAAATCCCACCCCAGACGAGATCTCCTTGCGAAAAGACAGCAGGATTGCGGCGGCAATCCACGGTGCGGGACAAAACCACAACCACTTCGGGCTCGCGATCAACAACTGCGTTAGTGGAGGCAACTGAATGGAAGCCCGATGGAGCAGTGGGATTTCAAGGCCGGCAAGCGCCCAAAGAAAAAAGCACATCACCGCCAGCGCGAACGTCAAAAGCCAAAGAGAAATCTTCATACGCCTCTCCTCATTGATGGGACAAAGTCAGAGGCGATTGACAAAGCGCCTCACGGCCTTGTCGAGCGAACGGAGAATAGGGCGGACGAACTTTCGTGTCAATTACGGAAGGGGTTGGGTAGGTACAATTCGGTGGACCTTGATACTGCCACGGTCGTTTTGTAGGGCGCGATGCCTCGCGTCGTTTCGAGGTATCGCGCCGTCGCGCCGTGTTTCCAAGGACGGTGGCGCGAAACCCTGCGGGCATTCGCGCCCTACAATAGTCCGCTTTACGGCATGGGAACGGAAAGCCGTTCCGCTACGAACAACAAACAATTCAGTGCGGATGATGATGCTGGAGAATGTGGGGACGTTCCAAGCCGTGGGCGAGCATTAGGGATTCATCGTTAAGCAACTGACGGGTCGGACCGTCCGCGACGATCTCGCCACGATCGAGCAGGATGACGCGCGGACAGAGTTCGACGACCAATTCCAGGTCGTGGGTGGCGATGAGCTTCGTCGCCGTGATGTTCCGCAGTAGTGCCTTCAATTCCCGCTTGCCGACCGGGTCGAGGTCGCTGGTGGGCTCATCGAGCACCAAGACGCGGGGAGAACACGCGAGCACGCCGGCGAGACAGACGCGTCGCTTTTCGCCGCGGCTGAGGTGATGCGGTGCGCGCGTTTCATAACCGGTCAAGCCCACCTGAGCGAGGGCCGCGCGAGCCGCGGAATCGGTCAGGCCGAGTTGTTGCGGGCCAAACGCGACGTCTTCGAGAACGGTGGGGCAGAAAAGTTGGTCGTCCACGTCTTGAAAAAGGAAACCGACGCTACGTCGGGCTTCAAACACGCTTTCCAAAGTCACGGGCTTGCCGTCGATGAATACGGACGGCGCGCCGTTGAGCTTTTCGGGCAGGATCCCGTTGAGATGTTGCAAGAGCGTGGATTTACCGGCGCCGTTGGGGCCAATCAAGCCGACGCATTCGCCCTCGGCGATGCGGAAGCTGACGCCCCGCAAGGCTTCATGGGCATCGGGATATTGGAAGCGCAGGTTGCGGACTTCGATCACGGGATTCATCGCCAACCTCGCGCGCACATCGCGGCGTAGATCCGTTCCGCGCGCTCCGTCGAGCGGATGAACAACTGGCCGGCTACGGTCGCCACGTTCTTCCATTGAAACCGTCGCCGCCAGGCAAGAGTTCGGGAGGCACGAGCGCGTTTCATCCTCTCGGCCTCGTCCACCAGCACAAACAGATACCGGTACATCAACGCCAGCGTAGTGATCAGCAGCGCCGGCACACGCGCGCGGCGCAGCACCCGCAGAATCTCAGAAAACGGCGTGGTGTTCGAGAGCAGGATCATCGTCAACAAGCACAGTGTAGATTTTGCGATTAGGAAGGCGAAGATTCTCCCGCCTCCTGGTTGGAAAAGTGCCAACAAAGCCACGCCCAGAGCGAACGGTTCCAACAACAACAGGCGCAGCAGCACGAACCGCGGAGGAAGGCGACTCAACAGCGTGGTCGCGAGTAATACCACTGCTACGGGAAGGAGCGCTGGCCGCAGGCTGATCGTTGCCACCAGCAGAGCGAGGGCGACAACCAGCTTGACCACCGCAGGCTGGCGATGAATCGGGCTGTCGAGACGGCTGTAACGATCCAGATAATCGTGGCGCATGTTACTCCGAGCGCGGAGTCGATGCGATTTGTGGCACGAGTAAGCGCGCCAACAGGAACGACAGCGCAAACACAATGATAGTTCCCATTACGCCCGCCAGCGACGTGGCCAATATCGCGGACTTAATTCCTGCCAGATGATAGTCGGGTATTGGCGCCGACAGGAGAGGCTGGCCGACAGCTCGGTGCGCAAATCCCAGCGCTCCGGCCACTTTCTCCAATCCGTCCGGCCACGGACAGGCAAACGGCGAAACGAACAACGCCAGCCCGAGCGAGATGAGCAATCCATAGCCGAGAACTTGTTTGTAGCCGAGCACGCCGCCCGTCTGTTGAGTCGGCTCGATCAACTCCGGTCGGGTGCGCTGGATGGCGACGACCACGAGCGTTGTGATCAACGCCTCGCCAACTCCGATCAGCATGTGGACGTTGGTCATGGCAGGGAAGGCGACCGACCACGCTACCGTTCCCGACAGTGCCAATTCGCCGGCACAGACGATGGCCGCCAGGACCGTGGCGCACCACGACGCGAATGCCGCGGCCATCACCACGCCGCGCGTGCCGTCAAAGAGTCGTCGAACGCCCTGATAAATCGCGTAGCCACAAACGCCGCCGACAATTCCCATGTTGAAAATATTGGCCCCCAGCGCCAGCAAACCGCCGTCGGCGAACACGAAACACTGCACGATCAGCACGGCGGTCAATACCACGACGGCTGCTCCGGGCCCCAAGAGCACGGCGATGAGCGTACTGCCAATGAGATGACCGGAAGTGCCGCCGGCGACGGGGAAATTGAGCATTTGAGCAGCGAAGACGAACGCCGCAGCCAAGCCCAGCAACGGCACGCGCTGCGGCGGCAATTGTCGTCTCAATTGCCGGATGGCTAGCGTGATTCCACCTACCGCGAGCGCGCCCGTCGTCACTGCTGTTTTCGGATCTAGAAACCCATCAGGAATATGCATAAAACCTCGCCGTCACCGCAGTCGATTCAGGCCAACTCACCTGCAGGTCGACACCAAACGCCGCCTTTATATGACCGCCAACTAATACCGCCGCTGTCGCACCGGTGGCAAGCGTTCCTCCGTCACGCAGCAAGACCGCCTCGTCCACAAACAGCGGTGCGAGCAGCAAATCATGGCAGACCATCAGCACTGTTCGGCCATCGCGCGCCAAGGTCCGGGCAAGACGGTAGAACTCCAATTGGTGTGAGATGTCCAGATGCGTCGCCGGCTCATCGAACAACAACACCGGGGTTGCCTGTGCCAATGCTCGCGCAATTACCACGCGTTGACGTTCGCCGCCGCTCAACTTGTCGAATGGTCGCGACGCCAACTCCGCCGCTTCAACTCGCGCCAGACTTTCGGCGATGATTGCCGCGTCCTCATCTCCCCAAGCAAACCGGCCCAACGCGACCATCTCGCGGGCGGTCAACGGCACGCCGCGCGGCGTGTCTTGCGGGACAACCGCAATTCGCTGCGCCACCTCGCGTGGCGAGAGCGTGTCCACGCGCCGGTCACCGCACCAGACCGTGCCTGACTGCAGACGTAGTGCGCCGGTCAGACAACGCAGTAACGTGCTCTTGCCACTGCCGTTCGGGCCAAACAAGCCGGTGACCTTGCCGGGTGCAATTTCGAGATTTAACTCGCGCAACACCGGCGTGCCGGGGCGGTAGGCAAACGTCAGATTTTTGACGCGCAAGTTCACAGCGTCGTCCTCCGTCGCAACAACCACAGGAACGCCGGCGCCCCAACGAGCGCGGTCAGGATACCGACCGGAATTTCCGCCGGAGCGGCGAGCGTGCGCGCCAGCGTGTCGGCCACCAACAACAGCACCGCGCCGCCGAGCGCTGTGGCCGGAACGAGCCGGCGATGATCGCCGCCCAACCCAAGCCGCAGTAGGTGTGGCACAATCAGCCCAATGAACCCGATCACACCGGTCACGCTCACTGCTGCCGATGCTGTGATTGCGATGATCAGTAACAATGCGTGCTGCAGGCGTGGCACATTCACACCAAGGTCACGGGCGGATGTTTCTCCAACGAGTGAGACGTTGAGGGACCGAGCCAGCACCAGCATTGTCACAAGCGCCCCGGCCGCGACCGCCAGCATCACCAGCGCCTCGCGGCCATCGGCTTGCCAGAGACCGCCCATCAACCAGAAGACCACCGATGGTAATCGCTCACCCGCAAGATAGAGCGCGCCGGTCATGAGCGCGGAGCAGAGCGCGGCAATGGCAATACCGGCCAGAAGCAAACTCTGACCAACAAATGTCCCGCGTCGTCCGAGCGTGAACACGAGCGCCGACACCGCCAATCCTGCCACGAAGCTGCCGAGCGGCGCGGCAACGCCGGCAAGCATGGCGATGACCGCGCCGAGCGCTGCGCCATTGGAAACGCCGATGATCGAGGGTGTCGCGAGTGGATTGCGGAAGAGCGTTTGCGCCGCCAGTCCGCCCAGCGCCAACGCCGCGCCGACACTGATGGCCAGCACAACTCGCGGCAATCGGACGGTAAGTAAAATTTGGTCAGCGGTGTCACCGTCTACGCGGCCGGTCGCGGCACGAAGCAGCCGTCCGGCAACTTCGGTGGCCGGGATGTGGACGCTGCCAATGGCAAGTGCGATGAGCGCCACGGCCAGCAGCGCTATGAGCAAACCAGTTTTCATGCAATTGCGCGGACGTCGAAGCGGTCGTCGCGGGGCACGAGATTCAAAGCTTCTTCGACGGTTAGGTGGGAGGCGGCGACATTGTCGAGGTGTTTACGGCAGACGGCGACGGCTCGTTCCATCTGCGCGATGGTCGGACGCGGGTACGGTTGGCCAGGGACGGGGATGTAACCCATGATGTGAAACGGAATCGTCCGGTCGAGAGTCGCGATCCACGCAGCCACGCCTTCGACCTGGTCGAGGTCAACAAAACCAGGGATGAAGACGATGTTGGCGCGCAGTTCCAGCCCGGCCCGGTAAGCAGCGGCAAAGTTGTCGAAGAATGGTTTCCGGGCGCGGCCGGTGTAACGCCGGTGCGTTTCCTCATCCCAGGCTTTGAGGCCGACATTCGCACCATCGAGGTTGGGCAACGGCAGTCGCAGGCCAATGGTATGGCCGAGGAAAGTGCGGACGCCGAGTTTCCGCTTGCAGAACTCCAGCGCCTCCGTCAATTCAACGGCAACGGTTGGTTCGCCACCCATGAAATTGACCCTTTCGACCTTTACGCTGCGCAGGGCACGACGGACTTCGTCCATCGTGAGGAACCGGATCGGACGTGGCGTGATCTGGCCGGGACGACCGTTCGGGCCGCTGCGGAGCTTGTAGCTGCACGTTGGGCAGCGGAGCGTGCAACCAAAGTTGTGGACGGTGGCGAACCGGTGCTTCTCGTTGTAGGTAATGCGATGGAAAGCCATGTTATTGTTCCTGGTGAATGAGGGCTCGAAGTTGCGCCACGGCTTCGGGCAACCGGCTGCCGGCAACAAGCCATTGCCGGTCAATGCCGACGATGCGTGCGCCGCCGAGACCGGGCCGGGCGGCGATGGTTTCGGGCGTGGCGAACCCTTTGACGAATACGATCACATCCGGCTTGGTGGCGATGAGCTGTTCCGTCGAGAACACGACGCTGTCGCGCTGGATGCTACCGGCGACGTTTGTGCCGCCGGCGAAGGTGATGAGGTCGTTGAGGTAACTGTCGCTGCCGACGGTTTTGTACGCGCTGTAGAGTTCGAGATAAACGCGCGGCCGATGTGCCGGCCGGCTGGTCTGGGACTGGAGGAATGAGGCGAGGGTGTCGGCGAGTTGGTTCGCTGCGTGTTCGCGCCCGGTTTGTTGGCCGATGAGCCGGACGGTCGCTGGTAACTCGGCGGCGCGGTTGGCGTGGATCCGGATAACCGGTATGCCGAGTTCGGTCAGCGTTTTCGCAGCGTCATCCTGAAACCACCAGACGAAGGTGAGATCGGCGTGGAGTGCGACGAGTTGCTCGCGCGACAGTGCGCTGGCGTTGCCGATGACCGAAATCTTTTCGGCGCCGGGCACGACACGACCGTACTCGTCAATCGCGACAAGCTGGTTGGTCGCACCGATGGCACAAAGCACATCGGTGGCAGTGGTGCACAGGCTGAGGATGCGGTAGGGCGGTTGGGCGAACGCCGACGTGGCAGCGAGCAGTATGCAAAGCGTGCGTATCATGGCGTCACCGAGCGAACACGGTAGTAGCGGGCGGGCCGGTTGGTGGCGGCGAAGGGGTCCGTGGCGTTGGTCAAGACGTCGCCGAGCGTGGTGATGATGTTGGTGATGCCAGTGCTGAGGAATATATTAGTGAACCCGCCGGAAGCCGCGCCGGTGGCGTATTCCAGAACGTTGGTTTTGCCCTGCCCAAACAGCCCGCTCGGGTCACCGCCTGATGTCATCCAAGCTATCTGCACGTCGTTGCCTGTCAGTATCATGCTGACAATGCGCATCGCCGACAGACTGTTGGTTGGATTGGTGCCTGCGAGAAACTCAGCGTAATTGTTTTGGCCATCGCCATCGGGATCGGCATCCGATGCCGCTTGCTGACAGTCCGTACAATTGAAGTATCTCATTTGCCATTGCTGCCACGGCGTCGGCACTGTTGGCCCAGTGATGGTCAGCACGGCAATTTGCGGTCGCACTCTGGATGCCACTGGCGACGGCACGTCGGCGGAGCACACGGAGAAGGTGACGTTATTACTAAGACTGGCCACGCAGGAGGTGGCGTCAAAGCCCACAATGCTCGGCCCATAGTCCAAACCAGTGGCCGACGGGTCCCACTCAGCGACGCTATCTCCTCCCAATTGAGTGCCGTTGAGGTAGAGGCGGTTGTTTTGACCGTCGGGAGCGTAAGTATAGAGCGCGCGCAATACAGCAGAATTCATTTGGGCGAGGCTGAAGCCGCCGAGGGCCACCGTGCGACTACAGACCTCTCCGCTGGTCGGCACGTTGTAGATGTCACCGCTACCCTCGGCAATGGCGTACTGAAGTTGGTTGGTCAGCACGCTCTGTTGATACACGGAGAGAAGTGAAACCTGCATGATGCGGCCATCGAACGAGTCGGATGTCGTGACCGTGATCACGACCAGATTGGAGGAACCGTCGGTATGCAAGTAGCTGGTATTGACCGGCAATCCAACGAGCCAGACCCCATATCCGCTGCCGTACACACTCGGTCGCGTCGCGCTAAAGGAAGCGTTCGTGTCACCAGTTGAACCGAAATTCAGACCGCCGGTAACGAGGGCATTGCTGTTGACAGAGACGCTCAGGTTGGCAGTGTAATCGGGTGTGCCGCCCCAGAGGGTGAGAACAAGACGTCCGGCAACTACGTTGTCACAGGCTGGCAGCGCAAAGCTTACCGGCACGCTGTATGGTTGGCCCACGGCCGGGTTCCAGGCCATATTCGTCCAGGTCGCCCGCGTGTCCATAAAGAGTGACGCGTTTTCGACCGTCCCGCTCAGCACCGTCTGCATCCCTTGGCCAGCGAAATTGTACGTCGCCCCACAATACGGCGTGACCATCAGAAGCGCAGTGGCGACCAGCACGCCGATCGGGCTGCACCGCTGAACAGGTCGATGCTCCAACCACCTCGCCCTAGGCCAACGGCCGTTCTTGTTTGAACGAAGGGATGTCATTGTGAGGCATCCCAATCTTGCTTCGTGGTTTTGGTTTTTCGCTCAACGTGTCCATCGCAGAACAACGCATTGAAGCTGTTACCCACATGCCGGTAATTCACATCTACCACGGGGTCGCTGAAAACACCGCCTCCTCCGCAGTAGTATTTCCCTGGAGTACAGTCGGCGATGAGAATCGTCCCCAAGAGACGGGCGATATTCCGTTCCTTGACCCCGTACCAAAAACAGTACGTTATGCCGGCAAAATTGAAGGAGTTGATTCCGTAACTGAGCGTGATCTGTGGGTCCCAAGTGCAAGGAATGGCCTTCGGATCAGCCGGACACCGGAACGCGGCGGATTGTTTTGGTATTAACGGCTTGATCAAGTCCATCCACCGACACGAAACGTTGATGTATGCCGGCGGCGTCACACCGTAGTCGTCCATGTACAGACGCATCGCCAGTCCAATCTGATGGAGGTTGTTCAGACAGGACGCGCCCTGCGCTGAGCGCTTGGCGCGCCCCAAGGACGGAAGGAGCAAACCCGTGAGCACCGTGATGATCGCGATAACAACGAGCAGTTCGATGAGCGTGAAACCCGTCCATTCGGTAGGGGCACCGGTCTCGTACGGCCGATCCGTGACGGGTATCATGGTGTGACGAACCTAAGTGTAAGTAACACGCACGTCAAGCGGAATCGCAGACACCAACCATTACGCGCCGCCGTCACAGCCGCGCGGGCGGGACGTCACGCGCGGCGCGGCGATGCAACACGAATGCAGTTAGGTGTTGACAGGTGTTATGAAATGTAATATGCGTAACATCATGCGAGTTCACCCTGTACAACGGTTTGGAAAAGAGGGCTTTTTTATGAGAAAGCAACAGATGCGTTTCACAATGCTTTTGGTTGTGCTCTGCTTGTTGGGCGGGAGCGGCGTCCGCGCCCAATTCGCCACACTCTATTCGTTCAGCGGCGGGTCGGATGGCGCCAGTCCGTATTACGGCGCGCCGGTCGTTGACGGCTCCATTCTCTACGGAACGACGAATCTTGGCGCCAACGGCGGCGGCGTGGTCTATTCCATGAACACGGACGGCAGCAACTACACCGTTTTGCACGCGTTCACAAGCGCTGCGCCCGATGGATACCAACCCCTCGTCTCAGTGGTGCTGAGCGGCTCGACGCTCTATGGAACAACGTATTACGGCGGTAGTGCCGGCGGCTCCAGCGGGAATGGAGTGATCTATTCGGTCAGCACGGACGGCAGTGACTACACAACCTTGTACAGCTTTTCGACCAGCGCCGGCTACAAGCCCTACGGCACGCTGACGCTGGCGGGTTCGACGCTATACGGAACAACGTACTACAGTGGTGGCGGCCTCGGCTCGGTGTTTTCGTTTGACACCACCAGTTCCAATTACACGACCTTGTACAACTTCACCGGCTACCCGACGAGCGGATCCAGACCTCTTGGCGGTTCCTTGACATTAAATGGCTCGACGATTTACGGGGCGACCGTTCACGGTGGTACCAGTAGCGGCAGCAGCACGGATGGCGTCGTATTCAAGATCAATACCGACGGCACCAGTTATACCAACCTTGTCAACTTCGCCGGCGGATCAGACGGTGCCAACCCTTATGGCGGGCTGACCTTGGCCAACTCGAAGCTATACGGCATGACCCGAATTGGCGGCAGCGCCAACGGCGGCACCATCTTCTCCGTCAATCTTGACGGCACCGGTTACACCAACCTGTTCAGTTTCACCGGTGGCTCGGCAAGCGGCGCCAACCCGAACGGTTCCCTGACCTTGGTCGGTTCGACTCTTTACGGCACGACCAAGAGCGGCGGTAGTGCGAATAAGGGGACCGTGTTCGGGATCAATCTCGATGGTAGCGGGTATACCAACCTGTACAGCTTCACCGGTGGATCGGACGGCGCCAATCCGGATGGAGACCTTACCGCAGCCGGTAACATCCTCTATGGGTGGACTTCTGCCGGAGGCAGTGGCGGAGTCGGCACGGTATTCGCAGTCACGATTCCGGAACCATCCGTTTGCTTACTGGTTGCGGGCGGGCTCGTGATCCTGTCGCTCTTGCGGCGCCGGTGACAGCCGCGGGCGGTTCATCCCGGTAAATCCTTCCCCGTGGTGGTGATGGTGAGCTTGCCGTGTTTCACACCTTTGGCGGCGATCAGCTCGTCGGCCAGTTTTTTGATCTCGGGCGCCTTGCCGCGCACGGCGAGGACTTCGAGGCAATTGTCGTGGTCGAGATGGCAGTGCAACGTCGAAATGATCACCTCGCGGTGTTCGTGTTGGAGGTCGGTAAGCAACTCTTGGAGGTGATGCTTGTGGTGGTCGTATACCAGGGTGATGCTGCCGGCAATCTCCCCGCGGCCCAATTGCTGCCGGTGTTCGACGAGGTGGGCGCGAATCATGTCGGCGATGGCCAACGAGCGATTGTCGTAGCCTTTCTCGCGGCACATGCGGTCCAGTTCGCGCAGAAGTTGTTTATCGAGAGAAACGCTGAAGCGGGTGACGGTTTCCATAACGTTACAATCTAAGAATCATTCAACATCCGAGATTTATTTGTCAACAACCTTGTGGCGGGGGTAGGGGACTGCTACCATCGCGCAACATGTCGGAGTTGCCGACCACTCATCGGCCGCGGAATGTGGATTGGAAGCGCGCCGCGGCGCTATTGTACGGCGATTGGGGAACCAGCAAAGCCTATGTCCCGGGCATTGCGTTTGCCATCGCGATGTACAGTTCGTTCTGGTTCGTGTTCGCGGTGAGCGTGCTGACTGCGCTCGTCGGCATCAACTACATCTGGGTCTGCAAGTATTTCCCCGAAGGCGGCGGAGTGTATTCTTCCGCCAAAGCGCACTCGCACAACCTGGCGCTCATTGGTGGATTCCTGTTGGTGGCGGATTATATCGTGACGGCCTCGCTGAGTTGCTACGACGCGTTTCTGTATCTCGGTTTTTCGCTGGAAGACGCCAAGCGGTGGGCGATTCTGACGATTTTCATCATCGGAGTCATCAATTTCTTCGGGCCGCGGCACTCGGGCAGTCTCGCGGTGATGCTCGGGGGAGCAACCTTTGTCGTGGTGGTGCTCCTGGGCATTGCCTGCCTCCCGCACTTATCCACGGCGATGGCCAATGTCGATGTCCCGCATCGCGATCCACTGCACTGGTGGGCGGCATTTGTCGGCGTGGTGCTGGCGTTGTCGGGCGTGGAGGCGATTGCCAATACGACGGGGGTGATGCAACTCGATAAGAATTCATCTCCCGGCAAGCCGAGTGTGGCTGTCACGGCGCGCAAGGCGATTATGCCGGTGATGATCGAGGTCTGTATTTTCACAACGCTGTTCGGTCTGGCCATGCATGCCATTCCCGGAATGGGACGGCACGAGTTTGAAGGCAACATGCTGCGCCACATGGGACAGGTGTTTGGCGATGAGAGGCTGCACCAAATCTCATGGATGAGCTGGCTCGGCTCGCATAACCCGTTTGCGTGGCTGATCGGCGTGGTGTTTGGTGGTCTGTTGCTAAGCGCCACAAACACGGCCATCGTCGCGCTGGTGAGCGTTCTCTATTTGATGGCGAAAGACGATGAGATGCCACGTCCGTTCTCCGTATTGAATCGCTTCGGCGTGCCGTGGATCCTGATGTTGATCGCCATCCTTGCGCCGATTCTGGTGATTGACGTGCAGCCGACGCAAACCGCAGTGCACGGCCTGGCGGAAATGTATGCCATCGGTGTGGTCGGTGCTATTGCCATCAATCTGGGTTCGTGCGCGCTGAGTTTCAAACTGCCGATGCGCGGCCACGAGCGCGTCATGATGATTGCCACGTTTGTGGTCGTTGCGGCCATCGAGTTGTCCATTGCCGCCACGAAGCACGCGGCGCTGGCGTTTGCGGTAATCGTTGTCGGGCTCGGCTTCCTGGCGCGGGCGCTCCACCAGGGATTCAATTTCCGGCTGCCTGTGGGCGTGGGCCGGGTGGCGCGGACGTTATTCCCTGCGGCGATCGCGCAGCGGCAGCTTGCGCGTATGCGAGAACAAGCCGAGGCCGCCTATGCGGAGCAACTCGGCGACGCGCGGCCCGTGACAGCGATCATGGTGGCCGCCCGCGGTGTCACGCCGACGTTGCGGCACGCGGTGGAGTTGGCGCGGGCCTTTAATGCGCAATTGTACGTGCTGTTCTCCCGCGAGGTTTACACGACGATTCCGGTGCCCTTGATCGAGGAAGAGGACGAGGAGGCGCAGACCGTGTTTCAGTCGGTGAAATCCATTGCCCAGGGAGTTGAGGCGATCACCATTTATGCGGTGAGCGACGACACGGCGTGGACGATCCTCGACAACACGGCGATTGCGGGGGTGGACATGCTCATCCTCGGGCATTCACGACGGTACGCACTCACGCGGTTGTTGCGCGGCGATCTGATGAATCAGGTGGCGACGAATCTGCCGGAAGAGATCCGCTTGGTGATTGTAGGTTGAAACGGCGATTAGAGGCCGGCGGGGTGGGTTTGCAGCCAGAGCAGGCGCAGGGCGACGGCGAAGGCCAACAGAAAATTGAACCACGTTAGAATGAAACAGACGTAATAGAACGTCAAGGGACGGCCTTTTGCGGCGGTCAGGTTCCGGTACGTGCGCAATTCGCCAAAGACGCGCCAGAAGAACAGGCCGGTGGGCAGACGGGCACCGTGTCGATAAAGCCGCGGACATACGACAATCCAGTGAAGAAGGATATTCGCGGCAACGCTCAGGCCCAGCATGATCAACAAGCCGATCACGTCCCGGTTTTCCGCGATCAATTTTGCCATGTATTACAGAGAATGCAGGAAATCTGCCAATTCAATAAGACTCGGACTCTTGGCGGCACGGACATAATAACCAGACGCGGCAACGCCAAATTGGAGCGCGACTTCATTGTCGGCGCCCATGAGTTTGCCCAAACAAAAACCCGCGTTAAAGTGGTCGCCTGCGCCGGTGCTGATCAGCGGTTTCTCGGCAAAAGGACCGGGTACCAGAGCAGTTCCGTCCGATACGGCGATCGCGGCATAGGCGCGCGGGTGAACGACGACGCCGGAAATCTTGAGTTTCCCAAGAATGAATTGACCGACTTCTTTGACGGCGGCTTCCCCTTCGGTCCGGCCCTGGTACCCGAGGGCCGCGCCAATCTCGAAGGACTCTTTTTCATTGAGACCAAGATACGCGGCGAAAAAATTCTGGAACTGACCGATCAACTCCAACGCGTGACGGATATCCTTGATGTCGCGCTTTTCGGGGTCGGCCAGATCGAAGAACACGATCCGCGACCTGCCAGGCGCCAGTTTCGGACAGATCTCGGCCAGCATATGCTCCCATATTTCGCTCATCAACGGCAACATGGTCCAACTCTGCAGAGCGATCAAACTGGATTGGGAAAACAACGTGACCAGACGCTCTTTGCCGACGCGTTCCATCAAGTTGTTCCAGTTGACTTCTTTCAAAGTTTGGTGCTTTCCCAACATTACCTTGCCGTCTTCGAATTCCAGCGCCTCCGTGAGCCCCGGATTGGCGACGCTGTAAATCGTCGCCCGAGCAGCCAACTCGGCGAAGGCGGGATGCACTTGCGGGAATCCGAGGCTGCCAATACAGTTCACCTGGAGACCAAAGGCCGCCATGGCATTGGCCATGATCGGACCGTTCCCACCCAATTTGGTGCGATCGACGACCAGTTCGATGTTCGAGCTTTTCCCGGCAGCGCCGGCGATACGTCGGCTCAGGGAGGCGATGGTGGGAACCCGCGTGAACCGGGCGACCGATTCACGTTTGTCCACCACCGTGACAATCTCGTCAACAAATCCGTCCAACCCGATGGTGACCAGATGTGGCGAAAGTGTTTGGGCCCGGTCCCGCAAGAGCCTTTCGGCGCGGCGGGGGAGAGATTCCGCGCTCACAATGCGGGTTCCGATCTCAGGCATGCTTTTGGCATTGAAGTTGCATTCCGATAAGTCATGGGAACTTGTGTAACAAAAACCCGAGAGTCACTCAACCTCTTTCGTGCAGGCGAACAAGCTCTTGACGTTTCGGGGCTCGCTGCTACGGTAATAGTTGTCGCAGCTTCTCGAGAGGAGAAACAAGTGAGAGCAGTCGGGTCCTGGCGATGAATGCAATGAAGAAACTGGAGATCGGTCAACGCGCGCCGGAGTTTACATTGCCGGGAGTAGATGGTAAGGATTACGCCCTGAGCACTTTCAAGGACCACAGGATCGTGGTCGTACTGTTCACCTGCAATCATTGTCCCTACGTTCAGGCTTACGAAGAACGTCTGATCTCGATTCAACGCGACTATGCCTCCAAGAGCGTGCAGTTGGTGGCCATCAATTCCAACGATGCCGCCGGTTATCCGGAGGACGGCTTCGACAACATGGTGCGCCGGGCCCAACAACGGCAGTTCAATTTTCCCTATTTGCGCGACGAGACCCAGCGGGTGGCCCGGGTCTACGGAGCGGAATACACACCCGAAGCGTTTCTCCTCAATTCCAAATTCCAGGTCCGCTACATCGGGCGCATCGATGACAACTGGCAACATCCGGACAAGGTGAGGACGCACGATCTGCGCAACGCCATCGACGCCGTGCTGGCTCACAAGAAAGTCGAGAACCCCGTCACGCACGCCATCGGTTGCACGATCAAGTGGAAGCTGTAAGATTTTAGTGGCGCAAGCCTCCCCGACTGTGATGTGATTCGCGCCATTATGGGCCGACGGATTCTCATTCTGATCACCAAACTGGCGATTAACGCGCTGGCGCTGCTCGTCGTGGATTCCATTTTCCGGAACATCTGGTTTGACAACAACAAAGCCATGCTGGCGGCGGCGGTGGTCCTCGCCCTGGTGAACACGTATCTGCGTCCGCTCATTCTCGTGCTGACGCTGCCGATCAATATTCTAAGCCTCGGGTTGTTCACGCTGGTCATCAACGCCTTCCTGCTCGAACTGGTGAGCTGGGTCATTCCCACGTTTCACGTCAACGGATTTTGGACAGCCATGGGAGGAGCACTCGTCATCAGCATCATCAGTTTCCTGCTCAACTGGTTTCTGAAGCCCGACAGCGTGCAAGTGCACGTCCGTCGGTTCTGACCTTTATTTCTTTTGCCGTTCTCGCAGAAAACGTCTGATAAAGCTTGCGGTGTGCGACCGCGCTCCGTGGCGCGCGACCTGAGCCGGTGTTCCCTGCGCCACAATCGCCCCACCGGCCTCTCCGCCTTCGGGGCCGAGATCGATGATCCAGTCCGCTTCAGCGATGACGTCCAGATTGTGTTCGATGATGACGACCGTGTTGCCGGCGTCCACCAACCGATGCAACACGCGAATCAGTTTCTCCACGTCGGCCATGTGCAAGCCAATGGTCGGTTCGTCGAGAACGTAGAGTGTGGAATCCTTTGGAGGAAAAGATATTCGTGCCTTTGTTTTTGGTGGCGTGAGCCTCTCGCTTGCGTTCGTTCTCGTCTTCGCTAATTCCGTCACCAGTTTGATCCGCTGGGCTTCGCCGCCACTGAGCGTCGGACTTTGTTGACCGAGCGTCAGATAACCCAGGCCAACGTCCTGCAACAGCCGCACGCAGCGGCCGATGTGTTCGTGCGCAGCGAAAAACTCGCAGGCTGTATCGACCGTCATGCCGAGCACATCGCCCACACTCTTGTCTTTGAATTTCACCGCGAGTGTCTCGGGGGTGAATCGTTTGCCCCGGCAGGATTCACAAGTGACGGTCACATCCGGCAAAAAGCTCATCGCGATCTTCCTCAAGCCCTGACCCTCGCATTCGGGACATCGGCCTTCCGCCACGTTGAAAGAAAAACGGCTGGGGCCGTACCCGCGCATTTTGGCTTCCGGCGTGCTGGCGAACAACCGCCGAATATCATCCCAAAAACCCACGTATGTGGCGGGACAAGAGCGGGGCGTTTTGCCAATCGGCGTCTGATCTACCTCCAGCACGCGCGCCAGATGTTCGGCGCCTGTGATGCTCTCGCAGCCTTTGAGCGGCAAAGACCGCCCGTCCGACTGTGCGCGGCGCGTTGAGCCAGCGCGCCCGAAAGATACCTTCAGGTTGTCGTACAGTACTTCCCGGACCAGTGTGCTCTTGCCGCTGCCGCTGACGCCGGTAATGCAGACGAGACGCTGCAAGGGAATGCTCACATGAAGACCCTTCAGATTGTGCAGCCGTGCCCCTTTGATTTCCAGGTGGAGACTGGTGAACCGTGAACGGTGATTGGAGAAAAAGGGATGACGGAGCGGTTCGCGCAAGCATTTTCCAGTCACCGATCTCGAGTCACCAATCACCTCTTGGACGGTTCCTTCCGCGATCACGCGCCCACCGTCCATCCCGGCGCCAGGCCCGAGATCGACAATGTGTTCGGCGTGACGGATGGTTTCCTCGTCATGCTCGACCACGACGACCGTGTTGCCCTTTTTCTCCAACTTTCGCAACGTCTCAAGCAGCATCCGATTATCCCGTGGATGCAGTCCGACGGTCGGCTCGTCCAGAATGTAACACACGCCGCGCAGGTTCGAGCCAAGTTGCGCGGCGAGTCGGATGCGTTGTGCTTCACCACCACTCAACGTCGGCGCGGCGCGGTCGAGCGACAAGTAGGGGAGGCCGACCTCCTTCAGAAACGGGAGCCGCGAACGCAACTCCGTCACCACGTCGCGCGCAATTTCCGCTTCGCGTCCATGCAGTTTCAATTTGGCAAAGTATTCGGCCGCCTTTTCCACGGAAAATGCCGTAAAATCCGCAATACTCTTGAGCTGGAATCGCACCGCCAACGCCTCGCGGCGCAACCGTTTGCCCTGGCACTCGGGGCAGGGGCGTTCCTTGCCTTCGAACCATTCGTTCCACCAGGCTTCCTCGCCCGTGTGCTCCTCGTTGAAGCCGTACAATAACAGCCCGGTTCCGTAACAACTCGGACACCAGCCATGTTTCGAGTTGAACGAGAACAACCGCGGATCCAGCTCCGGAAAACTGCGTCCGCATTTCGGACACGCGCGGCGCGTGGAGAATAACGTTGCAGTAGCCGCCGTCCACGGCGGCTGTCGTTTTCCCTGCGCTGCCGGGATGGCAGCCGCTGCAACTGCACCTTTCCCAAACTCCAGTCCCATCTCAAGCAATTCTCTCAATTCCTTCTCGTGTCTTGGACTCACCTCGCACTCACCGACTGGCAATTCGATGTTGTGCTCCTTGAACCGATCAAGCCGGGGCCATTTCCCCGTGGCCAGCAATTCGCCATCAACGCGCAGGTGCGGGAACCCTTTCCGCAAAGCCCATTGCGCCAGGTCCGTGTAGTACCCCTTCCGAGCGACAATCAACGGCGCTAACAACTCGATCCGTTGCCCCCGATAGTCTTTCAACAGTCCGGCGAGAATGGTTTCCGGTGTTTGCGGCCGAATCGGAAGATTGCAGTCGGGACAGAATTGGATGCCGAGTTTGACAAACAACAGTCGCAGGAAATGGTAAATCTCGGTCACGGTCGCCACGGTGCTCTTGCGTCCGCCGCGGCTGGTTCGTTGCTCGATGGCGACTGTCGGCGGAATACCGAAGATGGCGTCCACATCGGGCCGTGACGCTGGCTGGACGAATTGCCGGGCATACGCGTTCAGAGATTCCAGATACCGGCGTTGACCTTCCGCGAACAAAATGTCGAAGGCGAGTGTGGATTTACCGGAGCCGCTGATCCCTGTAACGACCGTGAATTTGTCGCGCGGAATGTGCACGTCGATGGATTTGAGATTGTGTTCGCGCGCGTTGTGGATGCGGATCTGGTGATCGGTGATCGGTGATGGGTGACTGGTCGTGCGTATCGCTCGGCGTGATTTTCCTCGAGTCCCCAGTCTCCAGTCACCAGTCATCTCTCCTCGCAACGCCTTCCCGGTATGGCTGCGCTCGCATCTTGCCACGTCGTCTGGAGTCCCAACGCACACGACATCGCCCCCCGCATCACCACCTTCTGGACCGAGGTCGATGATCCAGTCGGCGGCGCGAATCATGTCGAGATTGTGTTCGATGACGACCACCGAGTGGTCGAGGTCGATCAGGTGCCGCAGGGCCTGCAACAGCGTCGCGATGTCGTCGAAGTGCAAGCCGGTAGTCGGTTCGTCGAAGAGGAATAATGTTCGGGCATTGGTGGTTTGCGAGAGATGGCCGGCCAACTTTAGCCGCTGGGCTTCGCCGCCGCTTAACGTGGGAACCGGCTGACCGAGTTTCATGTAGCCAAGGCCAACGGAGCGGAGAGGTTCGAGGCCCCGCAAGACCTCGGCTTCGCCACGGAAGAATTCACAAGCCTCATTCACCGTCATTTCGAGAATATCGGCAATGGATTTGCCCCTGATTTGAACTTCGAGCACCACATGGCGATAACGTTTCCCATCGCAATCCGGGCAGCGCAGGTATACATCGCTGAGGAACTGCATCTCGACGTGCTCGAAGCCATTACCATGACAGGTCGGGCAGCGGCCTTCGCCGGAATTGAAACTGAAGGTGCCCGCCGAGTAATTCCGTTCCTTTGCCAGCGACTGGTTGGCAAACAACTTGCGGATTGCGTCGAATGCGCCGACATAGCTGGCCGGATTGGAGCGCGTGGTCTTCCCGATGGCGGACTGATCGACCAGTACGACATCTTCAATTTGCTCGTGACCAGTAATCCTTTTGTGAAGGCCCGGTGGTTCCGCCGGTTTGTGTTTCAGTTTGCGAAGCGCGTTGTAAAGCACGTCCTGCACGAGCGTTGACTTGCCTGAGCCGCTCACACCGGTGATGCATACCAGCCGATTGAGCGGAATCGCGACGTCGATGGATTTCAGGTTGTGTTCGCGAGCACCAAGGATTTTAATTGTAGTGGCGCTCTGTGAGCGCCGACTTGTCTCATTCCTTTTCGGCGGTCGCAGACCGCCGCTACAGATATGCTGCGCCGTCAGTGATTGCCTGCATTTCTTCAACTCCGTCAAGCTTCCGAAAAACACGACTTCGCCGCCGCGTTCACCCGGACCGGGTCCCAAGTCCAGTACCTTGTCGGCAGCGCGGATGACGTCCGGATCGTGTTCGACGACGAGCAGCGTGTTGCCGGCATCGCGCAGTCGATGAAGGATGTTGATCAGCCGGTGGATGTCCCGCGGATGCAACCCGATGCTCGGTTCATCGAGGACGTAGAGGGTATTCACCAGCGACGTGCCCAGCGCGGTTGTGAGATTGACGCGCTGAACTTCCCCCCCGCTCAGCGTGCGCGATTGGCGATCGAGCGTGAGATAGCCAAGACCAACGTCGACCAGATAACGCAACCGGGTACGGATTTCGTTGAGGAGAAGATCGGTGGCTTCATCGAGTGGCGCGGGGAGTGTCAGGTCGTTGAAGTGCCGCGAGCATTCTGAGATGGGAAGCAACATTACATCATGGATGGTCAGGCCGGGTGGTGTAGCGGCGTCCGTCCCGGACGCGTCCCGCTTGCCGCCGGGGACGGTGGCCTTTACACCCGGAAAAGGCAGCCGCCAGAGCAACGCCTCCGGTTTCAGCCGTGCGCCACCGCAAGCCTGGCACGGAACATAGTTGCGATACCGCGCCAGCAAAACGCGAACGTGCATTTTGTAGCTCTTGGTGGTGAGCCAGTCGAAGAACCGCTTGATGCCATACCATTTTCGATCTTCCCAACTACCTTCGCCGTCGATCACCCAGCGACGTTGGTCAGGAGTTAATTCGCGCCACGGCACATCGGTCGGAACGCTGCGTTTCGGCGCAAACTCCATCAAATCGTCCTGGCATTCGCTGTAGCTTTCCGTCTGCCACGGTTTCACGGCGCCGCCGGCGAGCGTTTTCGTATCGTCAGGAATCACAAGGTCGCAGTCGATCCCGATGGTGCGTCCGAAGCCCCGGCAGGTCTCGCAAGCGCCGATGGGAGAATTGAACGAAAAGAGGCTCGGTACCGGATCACGGTAATGAATGTCGCAGTCGGGACAATGCAGGTCGGCGCTGAAACGCACGGGGCCGTGAGCTTCGGGCTCTGCGCCTTGTGGCCAGACATTGAGGCGTCCTTGACCGGCTTTCATTGCCGATTCCATTGATTCAACGATTCGCAAACGGTTCTTTGCGGCCCATGCGACGCGGTCTTGGATAACCTCCAGGTGATCGCGTTTTTCGTTGAGAAACTTGTGATAACCCTGTTTCGCCAGTAACTCCTTGGCTTCCGAAAGCGAAAAACTGGCCGGGACGTATACAGGAAACGTGATCAACGCCTCCGTCTGCCCAAGGCCCAAAGCACACTGCTCATAGCACGATTGCGGCGTATCCCGTCGCACCGGCTTGCCGCATTGGCGGCAGAACAATTGCGCCGCGCGGGCGAAGAGCAGCTTGAGATGATCGTTCAACTCTGTCATCGTGCCCACGGTCGAGCGCGAGGTCTTGACCGTGTTGGTCTGATCGATGGCGATCGAGGGTGGAATCCCTTCGATGCTGTCCACCTTCGGCTTGTCCATGCGGTCGAGGAATTGTCGGGCGTAAGGCGAGAACGTTTCGACGTAACGCCGTTGCCCCTCGGCATAGATGGTGTCGAACGCCAGCGACGATTTCCCCGAGCCGCTGACGCCGGTGACGACCATCAACTCTCCCAAAGGCAGCTTGAGATTGATGCCTTTGAGATTGTTCTGCCGCGCCCCTTCGATGAGGATGAAATCTGAAGAATGACTCGCCATCTTGCGCGGCTACTGTAGCGCATGGCCCAGCGTTGGCAAGTCAGGCGTCGATTCCGCCGGGTAAAGCAGCCGGTCGCCTTCGATTTGCGCAAATGGCGTGCGCTTGTGTGGCTGACGGTGCTTTGCGCCGGTGATGTGTTCGACGGAAATTCCGCGGATGGTGAGCGCGTCGGAAATCAGCGAGCGATGGCAACGCCAGGGAACGGCTTCGGCGCACATGATCGCAATTTGCTTCTTACGAGCCAGTTCGATGAGTTGTTGCAGGGCCGAATCGAACGCCGGCGTTTGCATGTAATCGGCAAATCCACGAAAGCTTGCGTTACGCCAGCCGGTGTTGATCGAGTCTTTCTTTGCGTGTCGCAGTCCTCCCAACGCTTTCAGATGACGATAACCAATCCGCCTGCTGCGGAGCTTGGCCGGCAGCGTATCGCCATTGAATTGCGGATTATGCCGTGAACGCGGCATGGTGCGCACATCCACCAACTGCTCGACGCCATGCGCTTTCAGCCAGGCGACGAATTCTTCCAGCGGATGCGTCGAGTGGCCGATGGTGAAAACCAGCAACGATTGATTGGTGCGCATGGGCATGATTACCCCCTGGCAAATATATCGGTCTGCCTCGGTTCCGCCACCCCAATGAATGCGACCGCTTCGTACAGCGCGGCCGGACCAGGAAGAAGCCGCCTACTCTTCGTCCGCCCGCAACTTGGCAATGACGTTGAGATCTTCCAGTGTGGTGGTATCGCCTTTGACTTCGCCGCCGGCGGCGATTTCTTTCAAGAGACGGCGCATGATTTTGCCGCTGCGCGTTTTCGGAAGCGAATCGGTGAAGCGGATGTCGTCGGGTTTGGCGAGTGAACCGATTTGGTGGCCGACGTGTGCGCGAAGTTCTTCCTTCAATTGCGGGGTGGCTTCCACGCCGCTCCGCGGAGTGACGAAGGCCACCAACGCCTGCCCTTTCAGGCTGTCAGGACGGCCGACCACCGCGGCTTCGGCGACTTTCGGATGTGAGACGAGCGCGCTTTCGACTTCGGCAGTGCCGATCCGATGGCCGGCGACGTTGAGAACGTCATCGATCCGACCGACAATCCAAAAATAGCCGTCCTCGTCCCGTCGGCAACCATCGCCGGTAAAATACACGTGTGGAATCTCGCTCCAGTATTGACGTCGGAAACGTTCCGGATCGCCATAGATGGTGCGCAGCATCGATGGCCACGGACGACGAATGACCAGATAGCCGCCGACGTTGGGCGGGAGTTCCTGGCCTTCCTTGTTGACCACGGCGGCATCGACACCGAAGAAGGGCAGGGTGGCGCTGCCGGGTTTCGTCGGCGTCGCTCCCGGCAGCGGGGTGATCATGATCGCGCCGGTCTCCGTCTGCCACCAGGTATCCACAATCGGGCAACGTTTCTGGCCGATGACGTTGTGATACCACAACCAAGCTTCGGGATTGATCGGTTCGCCGACGGTGCCCAGCAGGCGAAGTGAACTCAGGTCGTGCTTCTTCGGCCATTCGTCTCCCCAACGCATAAATGCTCGGATGGCGGTCGGCGCGGTGTAGAAAATCGTGATCTTGTATTTTTCGATGATCTGCCAGAACCGGTCGGCTTCGGGCCAATTGGGCGCTCCTTCGTAAAGAACCGTCGTCGCGCCGTTGGCCAGCGCGCCGTAAACGGTGTAGCTGTGGCCCGTCACCCAGCCGATGTCGGCGGTGCACCAATACGCGTCGCTCTCCTTGATATCGAACACGTATTTCGTCGTGAGATAAACGCCAAGGAGATAGCCGGCGGTTGTGTGCAGCACACCTTTCGGTTTGCCGGTGCTGCCGCTGGTGTAGAGAATATAAAGTGGATGTTCGCTGCCGAGTTTTTCGGCCGGACAATCGGCATTGACGTATTCGAGTTCGCGGTGCCACCAGACGTCGCGGCCTTCCTGGATGTGAACCTCGTTGTTGGCGCGACGCAACACGATGACGCGTTTGACGCTGGGGCATTGCTGGAGCGCGTCGTCGACGTTTTTCTTTAACGGAACAATTTGGCCGCGACGGAATCCGCCATCGGCGGTGATGACCATTTTCGCCTGGCAATCGTGAATGCGGTCGATCAACGCCTGCGCGCTGAATCCCCCGAATACGACGGAATGCGTCGCGCCGATGCGGGCACAGGCCAGCATCGCGATGGCTGCCTCGGGAACCATCGGCATGTAAATGATGATCCGGTCGCCTTTGACGATGCCGTTTCGTTTCAAGACGTTGGCGAACCGGCAGGTTTCGCGATGGAGATCGATGTAGGTGAGCACGCGATGTTCGCCCGGATTGCCGAACCCGGCTGGTTCGCCCTCCCAAATGATCGCCGCCTTGTTGCGCCGCGGCCCGTCAAGATGCCGGTCGAGACAGTTGTAACTGAGATTAATCTGGCCGCCGACGAACCATTTCGCGAACGGCTCGTTCCACTCCAACAATTTCTTCCATGGTTTGAACCAGTGCAGTTCCTTCGCCATTTGCGCCCAGAATTTCTGCGGCGACTTGATGGACTCGGCGTAGAGTTTCCGGTATTGCGCAAGGGATTGGACATGGGCTCGTTTGCTGAAAGCCGCTGACGGCTTGAATTTGCGGCCTTCCTTCTGCAGTGAAGTAATGTCGGTCTGCGCCATGGGTTGATCCCCCAAAAGAGTTCCGTTGCCAGCAAAACCATAGTAGCCGCGCCGGCGGCTTGCGGTCAAGAAATGTAGGGCGGGCTGATTCAGCCCGCCCTACCGCCGAAAACAACTATGAACTTCCCAACAGGAATCGGCTTACTTCACATCGGACGTGCAATTCGGGCAGCGGGTGGCCTTAATCGGGATTGTCGAGAAGCAACGGGGACATTCCTTCGTCGTCGGCGCAGAGGGGGCGGACGGAGCATGTTCCAGCCGACGTTTCATCGTGTTCATCGCCTTGATCATCAGAAAAATACAGAACGCGACGATGATGAAGTCGATGACATTGTTGATGAACTTGCCGTAGCTGATCACGACGGCAGGCGTCGTCACTTTGCCGGAAGCATCCACTACCGCGTCTTTCACCTTGAGTGCCAGGCTGCTAAAATCCATGCCACCCATCAGCGCTCCAATGGGCGGCATAATGATGTCATTAACCATCGACGAAACGATTTTGCCGAAGGCTGCGCCGATGATGATACCAACCGCCATGTCCACCACATTGCCCCGCATGGCGAATTCTTTGAATTCTTTCACCATTCCCATTGCGTTTCTCCTTTCGGAAAGAAGACTTGATTATTTCTGTGGACCGAACTTGTAGACCAGCGACGCCAGAATCGAGAGGTCGTTGGGCAGACGGCCAGCCGCGGGCGTGCTGTTGTAACGGTCTTGGAAAACAACGCGCAGGCTGAACTGCGAATTGATGGCGGCTTCCGCGCCGACTTCACTGATCAGCAGGTAGACGGTGAAGTCGTCTACTTTCGGCAAATAGTTGACCTCTTCCCATACTTTCGCTTGTTTACCCCAAGTATGCTCCCCGCGTTCTCCCACGTGAAGAGTGTAGAAATTGCTGTCAACGCCGCCTTCGCGGTCATGCTCGTAGCTGCCGCCGACCTCGCCATTGAGACGCGACGCATCGGTCTTGATGAAGTAATAGCCCAGCGCCGGCCCGACGACCTCTCGGTTCTGCAAATCCGCCACGTCATCGTGCCAGGCGTCCGCGCGCACATCGCCGAAAAAACGATCCGTGAACAAATGTTTGTAATCCGCAAATCCGTGAAAGTTTTCGGCGTTAACCACCTCGTTGCTCTTTTCGCCGAAATTATTCACGCCATATTGGCCATCCGCCCCAAAGCGCAATTCATCCGATTTCCAGAATTTCGCGATGTCCAGCGCGCCGTTGGCGGTGAGCGTCTTGCTGTTGCCCTTGGTGACAGACAAACCCAACGCAATGCTGCCATGCCAATCCTGGACGACATACTTGTCCGCCGGCGGCGGCGTTACTGCCGGCACATCGTCGGCGCGGGCAATGGTTCCGACAGCAGAAACGCCAGCAAGTAAAACGTATGGTATAAGTCGTCTCATAATCCTCTCCCGTAGATTAAGTTTGAAAAATCTCTTGCTTGTTAACCCAGCCTAAGCGTCGCAATGTTAGCAAAGGCCCACTTGCTTGCAAGCATTTAGAGTGTGTAGAATATTCCAGCTTTTGGGCCCCCATGGTTCATCACGACACAGTTAACGACGAGACAATGATCGCGCGCCGCCGCAGTGCGCGTGAAATCTTCACCCGCGTGTTTGCCTATCTTCGCCGCTATCCCTGGTTCGGCGTCGGCACGATGATTTGCGCCGTCATCTCAACGCTGGCGGGGCTCGCCTTCCCGAAGCTCACGCAGGTAATGATCGACAATGTCATCGCGCAGAAGCGCGTGGAATTGGTGCTGTGGATGGCTCTGGGTTTGTTGTTGGCCTGCTTTCTTCGCGATTTCTTCAACTTCGTGCGCATTCAGCTGAACAATCGATTCGAGCAACACGTCATCTTTGACATGCGATGCGATCTCTATGACAAGCTGCAAGGACTGTCGATCAATTACTACGATCAGCGGGCCACCGGCGACTTGATGACGCGCGTCATCGACGATGTGAATGCGGTCGAACGCGTGCTCATCGACGGCATTGAGCAGGGCACGACGGCGACGCTGGGGCTCGTCGGTGTAACTCTTATGATGATCAGCTTTGATCCGCGGCTGACGCTTTGGTCATTGCTGCCGATTCCGTTGTTGGCGATCGGTGCGGCGATTTACACAACCACTGCCCACAAACGTTATCGCGGTGTGCGCGAAGCAACGTCGGCGCTCAACGCGTTGTTGCTCGATAATCTTCAGGGCATTCGTCAGATCAAAGGCTTCGGACGCGAACCCCACGAGTTGGGACGTTTTGAGTCACGGGCGCAACGGTTGCGCGTGGCGACGTTGCGGGTGATGGGTGCGTGGTCGATGTATTCGCCAGCCATGGAATTCAGCGCATGGCTCGGATACGTCATTGTGTTCTGGCTTGGGGGACGCGCGGTGATCGCGGGCGAACTCAGCCTGGGCAAACTCGTCGGGTTCCTGGTGTATCTCGGCATGCTCTATCAGCCGGTGCGTTCGCTCCATGGTCTCAACCAGATATTTCAAGCCGGGCGCGCCGCCGGGGAACGCGTCTTCGATATTCTCGACGCGCCGATCGAAGTGGGCGAGAAGCCCGGCGCTCTCGCATTTGAAGGCCGTGTGCGCGGCAATGTTGAATTTCAGCGGGTCAGCTTCGAATATCGGGAGAACCTACCGGTGTTGCACGAAGTGACGATTCACGCCCAGCCCGGCGAAACGATCGCCCTCGTGGGGCCGACTGGTGCGGGGAAAACCACCGTGGTGAATTTGTTGCCGCGATTCTACGACGTGACAGACGGACGGATTCTCATCGACGGATTGGACATTCGCGAAGTGACGCTCGAATCTTTGCGGCGGCAGATCGGCATTGTGTCGCAAGAGGCCTTTCTATTCAATGGCACAATTCGCGAGAACATTCTGTACGGCCGGCTCGATGCGCCCGAGTCGGAGATGATCGAGGCCGCCAAAGCGGCAAACTGCCACGATTTTATCATGCGGTTGCCGGAAAGGTACGATTCAAGGGTAGGGGAGCGTGGCGTGAAACTGAGCGTTGGGGAAAAACAGCGCGTTAGCATCGCGCGCGCGCTGTTGAAAGATCCGCCGATTCTGATTCTCGACGAAGCGACCGCGAGCGTGGACACGGCCACGGAGAAACTGATTCAGGAAGCGCTGGAACGGCTGATGGCGCATCGCACCAGTTTCGTCATTGCTCACCGGCTGTCGACGGTCCGCAATGCCGACCAGATTCTGGTTTTGAAGGCTGGTCGGGTCATCGAACAGGGCACGCATGAGGAATTGATGGCGCTCGACGGATTGTACGCGCACCTCTGCCGGGTCCAATCCACGGCGTTGACGATTGAAGAGCAGATCGACGAAATGGAAGCCGACGCGACGACGCGGTAAAGGCGAGCCGCAGTGCAGTCTGCACGCAGCCCCGCCGAGTCTTGCACGCGCCTCCGCGATTGACTTTCCGCCCTGGCCCTCAGATCATCATCCCAATGACTGTATGCGATGTGCGGTTGAACAATCTGTCAAGAGTAAAGAGTTGACCCCAATGACACACCCCAATGACAATGAGACCCACGGGAAGGTGGTTACACCGGCTTTCAACCGTTCGCAATGCCGACCAGATTTTGGTCCTGCGCGCGGGCCGGGTGATCGAACGCGGCACGCACGAGGAATTGATGGCGCTCGACGGATTGTACGCGCATCTGTGCCGGGTTCAGTCCACCGCGCTCACGATTGAAGAACAGATCGACGAAATGGAAGCCGACGCGACGACGCGGTAAAGGCGAGCCGCAGTGCAGTTTGCGGCCAACAGTGCAGAGTGTCACATTCGCTCGCATGACAGACGTCGCGATTGACTTTCCGCCCCGCTTCTCAGATCATCGCAACGACACTGTGTGGGATACGGGATTGAACAATCTGTCAATAGTAAAGAGTTGACCCCTTTCATGCACAGAAAATCCTTGGCAGTCATTTCGGTCTTGGCATTAGTCTTGGCTTTTTGTGGTGCTGCATTCATTGAAGGCGCAAGTACAAGGCTAAGGCGGTTAGAGTGTTTGTCGAACTTGCACGCCATCCATCTCTCCATAGCAATGTACGCCGAGCGATACAACGGGGCTCTTCCGGAAAGCCTTCAGCAGCTTATCGACAGCGGCTTTCTCACCTCTACCCGTGCGCTCGTTTGTCCAGGGGCCGGCACATCAGCCGGGCCGAAGACAAACGTTTCAGAATGGACGGATTACTTCTACGTGAATTGGCAGCAGTATTATGGCACTAACGCTGTGCCGGATAGCTACCCCTTGATGTATGACAAGAGCCTGTCAAATCATAAAGGGCAAGGCGTGAACGTCGGTTTGGTTGACGGTTCGGTGCGGTGGGATCCCAAAGCAGTTTGGCTAAATGACTTTGCCCGCGCACACAAGGAATTTAACATTCCGCTCCCACAGTGAAATATCACTACAACTCTGCTAATCAGCGCACCAAGCGCACTGACGCCGACAATTCTTACTGGGACTACACGTACGACGCTCTAGGCCAAGTGACGAGTGGCCACCGGAAATGGTCGGACAATGAGTTCTAATGGGGTCAACTCTTTACAATTGACATTGTGAACACGGGACTGCATCCTCTCGTTCATGGCCCGACCGATTCGCGTAGAGTTTGAGGGCGCCATCTACCACGTGATGGCGCGCGGCAACGAGCGCAAGGCTGTCTTCCGTGATAACAAGGATCGACAGCGGTTCTTGGACACGTTGGCCGAGATGGTGGAGCGGTTCGGGGTGCGGATTCATGCCTATTGTCTGATGGGCAACCATTATCACCTGCTGGTCGGCACGCCACGCGGGAATCTGTCGCAGGCGATGGGTTGGTTGCAGGTGACGTACACCGTGCGGTTCAACCGCCGGCACCGGCGCAGCGGGCATTTGTTTCAGGGACGATTCAAGGCGCACCTGGTGGAGGCGGACGAGTACGGGCGGTGGCTGGTGGTGTACATGCATTTGAATCCAGTGCGGCCACGGCAAAAGGCGGCGACGCTGTCAGCGGAGCGACGGTCGGAATTGGAGCGCTACGCTTGGAGCAGTCATCGAGACTATGCGGGGTTGCGGAAGCCGGCGCCGTGGCTGGATCTGGATTGGCTGAGGTATTGGGGAAAGAGCCCAAAGGAAGCTCAACGAGAGTATCGGAAGGAGATGGCCCTAGCGTTCGGCAAACCGGTGGAGAGTCCATGGGAGAAGTTGCAGGGAGGGCTCGTGCTGGGAGGCGAAGGGTTGTTGGGTCGCGTACACCGCTCGCTGGGTCGAGGACGAGATTTGGAAGGCGCGCGGTGGGCAGTGCAGCAGTCCGCCGGGAAGATTCGGGAGCAAGTGCGGCGACTGGTCAACGATGAACCTGATGACCGGGTGAAGATTTGGGCCAGAATCCGACTGGGCGCAGAGCGTGGAATCGATGTGGCGCGGGAGTATGGCTATCGGGACGGAGCTGGGGTAACGCAGGTGGTGCGCCGTTTGGAACAGGCGGCAAAGTCTGACAAGCGGTTGCTCCAACGGCTGAATGAACTGAAGACGGCGTGCGCGCAGGCTGCTGTAGCGCCTTAGAGCCGCTAACAAAACTATAGTCGCAGGCTTCAGCCTGCGCGGGAAGACGCACCCGTAAAGGGTGCGGCTACACGGAAATCGGTTTTGTTAGGTGCTTTTAATGCTAGGCGGATGTTGTGGCTGGCTGGCTCACATCGGCTGTGGCGTTTTCGGTTTCTTCCAGCTTGAGATACTTTGTAACCGCAGGCCGCAGTTCGGTGGCGATGTGCGCTTCGTCGACTACAGCATCAGCCCGGTGGATGGTTTGACCGGATTCGTGAATCACAATCACGGGCAGCGTCCGCGTTGCGGAGTTGGACTTCAGATGCTGGAGCAGGGTAATCGTGTTAATCCTGGATGGCCGGGCGTCGAGCACCACGACGTCTGGTGAACCGCGCTCGGCAGTGCCAATGGCATCGGCGAACACAGTGACGATGGAACAAAGCACGCGGGGATGTTCGAGCTCGGCGATCAGGGGGGCCGCTGTATCTGGCCGGGTACAGATGAGAACTTTTTTGAAACCGCAGGCATTCCGGATATGCCAGACCACATCGTGCAATGCGGAGGATCCTTTGGTGAAAAAATGCCGCGCGCCGAGCGCCCGCGCGAGCTGCACGTCGTTGCTCGTGCCTCGATTCGAAAGCATGAAGACGGGTATGTTTGCCAGCCCGGGGTCCTCGTGAATCTGCTTTAGGACCTGAAGCCCGTCCATCTTCGGCAGCATGATATCCAGGAGAATGAGGTCGGGACGGAGTTCCTGCGCGTTTTTCCAGCCTTGTTCGCCGTCGTCGGCAGTGAAGACCTGAAATCCTTCTCGCTGTAATCGTTCCCGAAAGATTCGTTGGATGTGTTGGTTGTCTTCAATCAATAACAGGCGCGGCATGGTTATTTTACCTCCAAGAGATGGGCGACTTGCTTCAAAACGCTGGTCACTTTGAAATTCTCTTTGTTGATGAAAGCAAACTGGTGCGTTTGCAGCGCGGCGGACTCGTGTTGATCCAGCATCACGCCGGAGATGATCAGCACCTCAGTGTCCTTGAATTTCCCGTGCTCGGTCAGGTGACGGATCACGCCCCAGCCATCAAGTTCTGGAAGATTCAAATCCAACAACAGCAAATCCGGTTTGTTCTCCTCGAGTTTGGTGATCGCTTCCCGGCCCGTGGCGGCCTCAGCGATCTGGTAACCTTCTTCGCTCAGGGCGCACTTCAGCACTTCGCGAAAGCTTTCCTCATCATCGACAAGGAGAATGTTTTTCTTGCCGGTGGACGCGGCGGCCCGGACGCTGCGCAGTACGTCTTGAGGACGGAGCGGAGACGCTACCGTCAACGGCGCTCCCAGTCCCCGAGCTCCGTCGTCGGAAAGGAAAATCGTCGGAATGTTTTTCGTTTCCGGCTTGAGCTTCAATTCCTGAAAAATCGACCACAACTCGGCGGAAGCACTTTGCGCATCCAGCAGGATGGCCAACGGCTGTAGCTTGCAGGCCAGGGTTATCGCTTCCTCGCCATCGCGGGCCGTCCGAACCGTGTACTCACGCGAACCGAGTCCGTCGGCAAGGATCCGCGCGATGTCAGGCCGCCCGCTGACCACGAGGACGACGCGCTGCCCTTCGCTGGTGGCGTCAGGCGCCAGACTGCCCGCGGCGGCGATCCGGGAACGAAGTCGCTGGATGCCGGCGATTTCCCCGTAATTCCGGGGCAGCGAGACAGTCACAGTGGTTCCCGTGCCAGGGGTGCTCTGGATTTTGATCTCACCGGCGAGAAGCTCGACCAGTTGCCGGGTGATATAGAGACCAAGGCCGGTGCCGGCGTGGGAGCGGTGGGCCGAACTGTCAACCTGATAGAATTTCTCGAAAATCTTGGTGAGTTGATCGGCTGGAATCCCGCACCCGGTGTCTTGAGCACTAATATCGACGTGGTCACCATCGGGCGCGGAAATCGAAATGGTCACTTTCCCGTGATCGGTGAATTTGATGGCATTTCCGACGAGGTTGATGAGGATCTGTTTGAGTTTTCCCCGGTCGGTGCGAATCACGGGGTCCGCTGCGGGCACACTTGAACCGAGTTCGATCCGTTTGGCATTTGCCAGCGGTTTCAATTGATCGATCAGTTCGCTCAGCAAATCTCGCAAGTCGAACGACTGCAGAATCAGGTCCGCCCGCCCACTCTCAATCCGGGAAAGATCGAGAAGATTATTCACAAGATCCAGCAGGTCTTGCGCACTTTCGCGAATATAGCGGATGGTCTGCTCCTGTTCATCGGTCATGGTGCCGTACACGTTGTCCAGGAGCAGTTCGGCGTAGCCCACGATCGCATGAATGGGAGTGCGCAGTTCGTGGCTACAGTTGGCGAGAAACTCGGCTTTAAGCCGGTTCACGTTTTCCAATTGGCGCACCTGTTCGGGCGTCATTACCTCGGAATTGTTGTTGGTCATTCTCACCGACAAGGGCGGAGGCAGTTAAAGGTGTGAAAGTGGCGGGTGGGACCAAGCCCGCTCGCGCCGGCCCCGAAAGTTCTCGGGGCCAGCCAGATTCAGCCGTCTAAGACTGCACGGAGGTGCTGGTCGGACTGTCCAGCTCTTCCTGCAGACTGACTGCGCCTTCAAACAGCTCGGTAAACCCGCCGATCGCGGAGGCGATTTGCGGCGCCTTATCGAGGCAAAGTTGGCTGAGTTTTTGGCATTGGGCTGGATTGCGTTGCGTCAACTCCGCCATCGCCATGATGACGGCGACGTTGTTATTGACGGCGTGGCGAACGGTGCGCAAATTCTGATACAGCGCTTCCATCTGCTTGTGCAATTGTTCCAACTGTTTATCGCTTTGTTTCATAGCGCCCCGATCAAGTTCCGTTGCAGTGGCTTCCATGGATCTTGTTCCCTCTTTGATTTGTTCACTAGCTCTCGCAATAATTAGGACAGTTTCCTTTGAGCAGGTGATATGCCAGCGCCCGACTGCGTGATTTCACTGGGATAAAGGAAGGGGGGTGCTATAATGGAAACTTTGAAGTCATGCAAATTTCGTCGAGGTGAGCGATGGCCAAAGATTCCATCATCATTGCCGGTGCGCGGGAGCACAACCTCAAGAATATCCACCTCAGCCTCCCGCGTGAGAAACTCATCGTCGTTACGGGACTGAGCGGTTCGGGCAAATCGAGTCTCGCGTTCGACACCATCTATGCCGAGGGACAACGGAAGTATGTCGAAAGCCTCTCGGCTTACGCCCGGCAGTTTCTGGAACAATTGCAGAAACCCGATGTGGATTATATTGAAGGTCTTTCGCCCGCCATCGCGATTGAACAGCGTTTTGCCGGCAACAATCCGCGTTCGACCATTGCCACGACTACCGAGATTTACGAGTATCTGCGACTGCTCTTTGCCAATATTGGCCGGCCGCATTGCTACCGTTGCGGGCGCCCCATCACCACGCAAACCACCAGCCAGATCGTGGACCAGATTCTCGGGCTGGGTGAGGGAACGCAACTGATGCTGCTGGCTCCGCTCGTGCGTGGCCGCAAAGGTGAATTCCGCGACGTCTTTGCCCGCATCAAACGCGAAGGCTTCGTCCGCGCCCGCATCGATGGCGAGATTCGCGACGTGACAGAAAGCGTCAAGCTCGACAAACGCCGCAACCATCACATCGAACTGGTCGTGGACCGGCTCGTGCTCTCTACGAAAACGCGCGCGCGCCTGGCGGATTCCGTCGAGACGACTCTGAAGTGGGGGACGGGATTGTTGATGGCGCTTTATCGCACGCCGACGACGCCGGTCACCGCGCCATGGGAGGAACGTTTTTACAGTAGCCAGAATGCCTGTCCCGAATGCGGCATCAGCTACGGTGAATTTACGCCCCGTCATTTCTCCTTCAATTCGCCGGACGGCGCGTGCCGAACTTGTCACGGCCTGGGAACCAAACTGTTTCTTGATCCCGATCTGATCGTGCCCGACCGCAACAAATCGGTGGCGAACGGCGCGATCGCTGCTTGGCGCCGTGGCGGAAGGCGGTTGCTAATTTACTACAAAATGTTGCTGCGCGGCTTGGCGAAACATTATGGCGTGGATCTCGAAGTCCCGTACAAGGATTTGCCGGAGAAAGTCCAGAAGGAATTGCTGTACGGCTCGGGCAAAGAAGAAATTGAGTTCACGTACTGGCGCAAAGGCGCCTGGCGCAAAATGACCAAACCGTTCGAAGGAGTCATTCCGAATCTTGAACGGCTTTACGAAGAAACCGATAGCGAATTCACCAAAGCGCGGCTGCAACAATACATGGTGGCGATGCAATGTCCGGACTGCAAAGGGGCCCGGCTCCGTCCTGAGAGTCTTGCCGTCACCGTGGGCGACAAATCGATCATCGATGTGACCCGCCTGAGCATCGAGGAAGCGCTGGTCTTCCTCTCCTCATTGAATTTGTCCGAGTTTGAACGACAGGTGTCGGCTGAAATCATCAAAGAAGTCATTTCTCGCCTCACATTTCTCAAGAACGTCGGATTGTCATATCTGACGCTTGAGCGGCAAAGCGATACGCTGTCGGGCGGTGAAGCACAACGGATTCGGTTGGCGACGCAGGTGGGCGCCGGTCTGGTGGGCGTTCTGTACGTGCTCGACGAACCGAGCATCGGGTTGCATCAACGAGACAATCGGCGATTGC
>Ga0335081_10000327_pt1 | contig 88102 bp, 80 predicted proteins | sample Lox_Sample_35_FD_206713 | JGI IMG/M metagenome (GOLD analysis project Ga0335081, IMG submission 206713) | Soil microbial communities from Loxahatchee National Wildlife Refuge, Florida, United States - Lox_Sample_3.5 | ecosystem: Environmental > Terrestrial > Soil > Wetlands | place: USA... | reverse complement strand
GCAAATGCGGCTCGATTTTCGACCATTGCGCGTCGCTGAACCAAAACAGGCTTGGATTCATGGTTGGCCCCATCGGTTGACCAACCATTTGAATCAACACATGGTTAATTAGGTCTTAACCCTAGAAAACTTCTAAACAGCAAACCGACCGGTGTTGTTCCTTTGTGACTAAACAAAGCGCTAACCAGCCGCTTACCTCGCTCATGGCAAGCAGGAGCATGTTGCACCGCCTGCGCCGCGCATTCGAGCCGCTGATCCGGCCGCTGGTGCATTTGTACTGGCGCTTCTCGCGCGGCGCTACGCTCGGCGCGCGCGCGCTCGTGATCGACGGCGCCGGCCGTATCTTCCTGGTCAAGCACTCATACGTCGAGGGCTGGCATCTGCCGGGGGGCGGCGTTGAAACCGGCGAAACCGTCATGACTGCGCTCGCGCGCGAGCTCGCGGAGGAAGGCAATATCCACCTCATTGGCCAGCCGGTGCTGCACGGCGTTTTCTTCAACAGCCGGGTGTCGCGGCGCGATCATGTGGCGCTCTATATCGTGCGCGATTTCCGCCAGGATGCCGAGCCGCAGCCCAACCGTGAGATCGTCGCGCACGGCTTCTTCGCGCTCGATGCGCTGCCGGCCGATACCGGCCGTGCCACCCGCGCGCGCATCGCCGAAGTGTTCGCCGGCGCGCCGATCAGCGAGTTATGGTGATACAGGGGACAGTGATAAGTGGTCAGCGATCAGAACACTTAATTACTTATTACTGATTACCGATCACTGGTTCCTGGGGGTGGTCGTCCAATGCCCGTGAAAGAATGGCTGCCGGCCATTGCGCGCGCGAGCGCGGTCGACCGCAAACTGGAAGCCGGCGAGATGCTGTTCCGGCTGGGCGATAAAGCCGCCGCGCTTTACGAGATTGTCGCCGGCCGCGTGCGGCTCTCGCGCGTCGACCGCGCCGGCAACGAAATCATCCTCTATGTCGCCGGCGCCGGCGAGACCATCGCCGAGGCCTCGCTGTTCTCCGCGACTTATCATTGCGATGCCGTCGCGAGCAGCGATTCGCTGGTGCGCGGCTATTCGAAGTCCGCCGTGCTCGCCGCCTTCGAGAAGGACCCCAAGGCCGCGCAGGCCTTTGGTGCCATGCTCGCCCGCCAGGTGATGAGCCTGCGCACGCGGCTTGAGCAGCGCAACATCCGCTCGGCGCGCGAACGCATTCGTCACTATCTCGCGGTCAATGTCGGCGCCGACGGCCGCACCGTCGCGCCCGCCGGCACGCTCAAGGATGTCGCAGCCGAACTGGGGCTCACCCACGAGGCGCTATACCGCACGCTCGCCGCGCTGGAACGCGCCGGCGAGATCAAGCGCGGCGCGGGCAAGATCGTGCTCGCGCGCCGCGCCAGGATATGATCGCGGTCATAGGCACCTGCCGCCGCCGTGCTGATAATGACTTCCGCACGAAAAAAGTGACGGATCAAACCAATATTGTGGCGCATTCCCGGCAGTCCGGCGAAATTTCCAATTTGACTTTGGTCAATGTGGCGGCGAACCGCGGCGACTAGAAGAGCACACTAATTTTTGAATTTCAGCTCGGTTGAAGATGCCGTTCGCCGCGTTGAAATGGCGTCGTGGGGCGGTAGTGAAAGGAGCAAGGTCATGCGCAAACTCGTTTATCTCGCCGGTGCGGCTGCGATTGCAATGGCGACCTTTGCCAGCCCTGCGTCCGCTCAGCCTTATGGGCCCGGCATAATGGGTTACGGTCCGGGTCCCGGCTACGGCTACGGGATGATGGGCGGTTATGGTCCGGGTTACGGCCCGGGTCCCGGTTATGGTCCCGGCTGGATGATGGGCGGTGGTTACGGCCCCGGTTGGATGATGGGCGGCTACGGGCCCGGCTGGGGATACCGCCACGGCTGGATGATGGGCTACGGGCCCGGCTATTACGGGAATCAAGGCAATCTCAATCTGTCGACCGATCAAGTCAAAGATTACCTTGAGCACACCATCCGCAATCCCAATCTGACCGTCGGCGACGTCAAGGAGAAGGATGCCGACACGATCGTGGCTGAGATCGTCACCAAGCAGGGCAGTTCGCTGGTGCAACGTCTCGACGTCAATCGCCACAACGGCTTCATTCAGCCGGAGCAATGATCATGGGCTACGGCTACGGACCAGGTTGGGGTATGATGAATGGCTGGGGCTACGGCTACGGTTATGGCGTGGCACACATGATCTTCTGGGTCGTCATCCTGGTCGCCGTCGTGGCCGTAATCGTCTGGCTGGTGCGCTCGACCGGGACTGGCGTGCATCAACTGTCGCCGCCGCGCCGTTCCGCCGGCCTCGACGTGCTGGAGGAGCGCTACGCGCGCGGCGAGATCAACCGCGACGAATATCTGCAGAAGAAGAAGGATATCGCCGGCTGAGATGACATGTCATCGCCGGGCTTGACCCGGCGATCTGGCTTAGATGAGCGCAGTGCGTCCCTAGGCGATCCCTAAGCGAGATGGTCGGCACAAGACCGACCACGACGAGTTCCGCGATCACGGCTCGCTCACTAAGCCTGCCCTCGGGCCGCGTTTTGCGCGAACCCGTTGGTTCGCTCGCCACTCTCTCCTCGCAAGTGGGGAGAGGAGATCATCCAAACCTTCCCCGGTCATGCGGCGCGGCGAAATCGAGCTGCGGGCCGACCGGCACGATGCCGGTCGGGTTCACCTGCCGCTGGCTGAAATAATAGTGCCGCTTAATCTGCGTCAAGCTCACTGTCTCGGCCACTCCCGGCTGCTGGTAGAGGTCGCGCAGATAATTCGACAGGTTGGGATATTCGTAGATGTGCCGCCAGTTGCATTTGAAGTGCGAATAATAGACCGCGTCGAACCGCACCAGCGTGGTGAAGAAGCGCCAGTCGGCCTCGGTGATGGCGTTGTCGACGAGATAGCGCTGCTGCGAAAGGCGCTGCTCAATCTCGTCGAGCGTGTCGAACAGGCCGCGAAAGGCCTGCTCATAGGCGGCCTGCGAAGTGGCGAAGCCGGCGCGATAGACGCCGTTATTGATCTGGGTGTACACTTTTTCGTTAATGCGATCGATCTCTGCGCGCAACGCCTCCGGATAGTAGTCGGTGCGCACATTGGTAAAGGCGTCGAATGCCGAATTGAACATGCGGACGATTTCCGCCGACTCGTTGTTGACGATCGTCCGCCGCTTCTTGTCCCAGAGCACCGGCACGCTGACGCGGCCGGAATAGCGCGCATCGGCAAGTAAATAGATTTCCGGCAATTTGCTTTTGCCGTTGGCGGTATCGCCGGTCGAGCCTTCCTCCGGGTTGAAAGTCCAGCCGTCCTTGAGCATGTCGGGCGAAACCACAGACAGCGAGATGAGGTTCTCCAGGCCTTTAAGCTTGCGAAAGATCAGAGTGCGGTGCGCCCAGGGGCAGGCGAGCGAAACGTAAAGGTGATAGCGGCCGGCCTCCGCGGCAAAGCCGCCTTCGCCGGTGGGGCCGACGCTGCCGTCCGCCGTCACCCAGTTACGGAAGCGGGCGATCGGCCGGATAAAATGGCCGTCCTTGGTGCGCGAAACATCGTCCTGCCACACGCCGTCGACCAGAAGTCCCATGTCAAAATTCCTTCTTCTTCCCTCTCGCCGCTATACAGGAAGAGGCGAAATAGCGCTTAGCCTTCATTTAAGAGCTTGCCGGCGATAAGACCACCGGCAATAGACCTGAATTGGCCCAAATGCTAATCGGCACTCCTAGGCCCATGAGCGAGCTTTCCCTGTCGATCCTGCCGGAAACGGCCGATGACGCGCTGGCGATCGAACGGCTGCACGAGCGCACCTTCGGTCCCGGCCGCTATGCGCGCAGCGCCTACCGGATCCGCGAGGGCAGGGGCCATCTTCTCGATCTTTCCTATACCGCGCGCATCGGCACGCTGTTGGTCGGCTCGGTGCGGCTGACGCCGATCTGCATCGGCGATGTGCCGGCGCTGCTGCTCGGGCCCCTTACCATCGAGCCGCCGTTTCGTGAGCGCGGCATCGGCACGGCGTTGATCAAGCGCGCGCTGCACGATGCCGCCGCCAAAGGACACAAGTTGGTGGTGCTGGTCGGCGACGAGCCGTTCTACGGCAAGTGCAGCTTCAAACGCATTCCGAAAGGTCAAGTGAAGCTGCCGGGTCCCGTCGATCCGGCGCGGCTCCTGGTGGCCGAGCTTATCGACGGTGCATTCGACGGAGTCGGCGGAATGATCAGACCGGATTGGGAGGTGGCGTCCGACTAGTCGAATTCTTTTTGCCTGTAATGCGGGGGCGAACGTTTGCGCGACGCACTTGATCGTCGGGCAACGAGGGGGCATGCATGGCCACGATTGTCATTCTGGAACATAGGCTACACAAATTCTTGAACGGTTCCTACACGCTGTACCCGCTAGCGGAACGCTGGCGTAGCGGGGGCCATCGCGTGCACATCCACTACGGATGCGAGAATCCCCCTCCGGGGGATCTCGCCATCCTGCACTTGGACTTAAGCGTCGTACCTGCCGAATATCGCCCGCTCGTCGCCATGTATCCGCGCGTCGTCAACGCGGCGGTGTTGGACATCCGCAAGAGCACGTTCAGTCAAAACATGGTCGATCGTGACAGCGACTGGAAAGGCCCGGTCATCGTCAAGACCGATGCAAACAGCCTTGGTGGACCTGAGCGGAGACTGAACCGCCTCGCCAGGAGCGGGCGGACATTGCGGCTTTTTACCCGCCGAGAGAAGGTCGGCGAGGAAATTCCGACGGGGCCATCGCTGCCGAGTTACGAAGTTTTCGCTTCACCGCGTGATGTACCCTTCGAATTCTGGACGACGCCCGGGCTGGTGGTGGAGAAGTTTCTGCCCGAGCAGGATGAGCGCGGCTTTTATCTGCGCGTTTGGACATTTTTGGGCGACCGCGAACGCAGCTCGCGCTGTCGCGCGACCGAGCCTTATATCAAATCGGGCAATGTCATCGAGCGCGAATCCGTTCCGGTACCTGACGAGATCCGCGCTTGGCGCGAGCGCCTTGGATTTGACTACGGGAAGTTCGATTATGTCCTCCACCAAGGGCGTCCTGTTTTGCTCGATGTCAATCGGACGCCTGGGCCCGCGCCGAAGCTGCCCGGCGACCAGAGCGCACGATCGGGATTCCTTTCACTTGCGGAAGGATTGAACGTATTTTTGTCTTAGGCAAATCATGGCTTGGGGCCGCGGGCGCGCATCACCAACCGCGGAAAGCATTCGCCCATTTCGTACCTCGGCGTTTCGCTGGCGATGAGCTCGAAGCACGGCTCGGCAAGCTCGCGAAGTTCTGCCTGCGACGGAAAGCTGAATCGCCCCCCGTTTTCTTGCCAGAATTTGAAATTGGCCAGCGCTTCGTCGGCCCAGCCGAAGCGCTCGCGCATTGCCGCAGGGTCCGGCACGTGCTCATACCAGACTTGCCAGACATGCCGCAGATCGACCCCATCGGTGGAAGTGCCGTGCACAGCCATCGCCAACAACCAGCGAAACAGATCGAGATTGCGCATACGACCCGCGAACAGTTGATCAAACAACTGTGGAATTGAAATCGGCCGTTCCGGCTGTCTGAAACAGCGCTGACAATACAGTCCGTCGGGACGCAACGCCCGGTGCACCTCGCGATTGAGCAAAGCGGCGTCGGCAAGGCGCAGCACGGAGTAGCAGCCGTCTCCAACGACCAAATCGATGCTGCCCGTAGCGATGGGCAGTTGCCGCCAGTCGGCACACACGGCTCTAGCGTGAGCCGGAACACTTTGCCGCGGCCACACGTGGCGAATCATTCCCTGTGACCAGTCCACCGCGGTGAGCAGGGTCGAATCGGGCCAGCGCATGGCTGCAATCGCGGGGGTCACGCCGAGCAGCAAAGCCTGCAATGGCCGGCCCGCCAGCGACATGGCATTTTCGCCGGCCCTGGCTTCGTACCAGATGACGTCTTCTCGGCTAGGCGCCGGCGGCGACGCAACGCGCCAATGTGACGCCCTGGCCTCCCAATACCGCAGCTCCGAGCGGTCCATGCGTCTAGGGGCGGCCCAGCGATATCATGTATGAGTGGCGGCCCGGCTTGCGTGCGTCCCGTCTTGGCGTGCCGGGCATTCTCGGCCTTTATCGTCCTTCTCTCGCCCAAGTCGCGGCCAGCGCGCCGACCAAGAGCAACAAGCCGAGCAGGCCGGCGAAGATCGGCAGCACGCCGATGCCGCGCACCACGCTGACATCGCGCATCTTCAGGCCGATCCAATCCTCGCCCTTGAAAGTGGAGCTGGTGCGCACCGGAACCACGCGCGGCACGCCGAGCCCGTGGCCATCGTCGAGCCGGCGCGAATCGCCGCCGGTCGCATTGGCGATGTCGCGCAGCACCTCCGTGGTCGAGGTCACCTCGGTGAATTCGCGCGGATTGGCCGGCCCGACATTGGCGAGCGCGTTGAGCTTGCCGTCGCTCGCGCGCCAGAGCCCGAGCTCGTTGGCGGTGACGTTCGAACGCCACACGCCCGGTTCGGCCGGCTGCAAGGTCAATTGACGGGTCGCGCCGGTCGGCGAGGTGAGCGTCACCTCGTTCACCGTGTCGGCCATGGTCTGCCGTTGCACGGTGATGTCGCGGCCATGCACGATCAGCCGCAGCGCTTCTTCTTCCAGGTCTGGCTGCTTCATCAGCCAATGCGACAACCGCCGCAGCAGGTCGAGATGCGGACCGCCGCCTTCATAGCCGCGCGCCCACAGCCAAATGTGATCGGACAACAGCAGCGCCACGCGGCCTTTGCCTTCCCGCCCCAGCACCAGGAGCGGCTTACCGTCGGGACCCTGCATCACGGAAGTGCCATTGACGTGCCGCGTGTCGACCACACGGAACCAGCGGCTCCAATGGGGCGGATCGCTGCTTGCGCCGGCGAGGCCGCGGGTCACCGGATGGCGCTTGCCGGCATCGGTGAGCGTCGCATGAAACGGCTCGGTGGTGACGTCGCCGCTCGGCTCGGCGGGTAGCACCACGTCGAGCGGCGTGCGCCAGATGCTGGTCGGGCTTGCGTAATCGGGGCCGGCGGCGATCAGCACGGCGCCGCCGTCGCGCACATATTTGGCGATGTTGTCGAAATAGATCATCGGCAGCACGCCCTGCCGGGCGTAGCGGTCGAAGATGATGAGCTGAAATTCCGAAATCTTCTGCTGAAACAGCTCGCGGGTCGGGAAGGCGATCAGCGACAGCTCATTGATCGGCGTGCCGTCCTGCTTTTCCGGCGGCCGCAAAATGGTGAAGTGCACGAGATCGACCGAGGCATCGGATTTGAGCAGGTTGCGCCAGGTGCGCTCGCCGGCATGCGGCTCGCCCGACACCAGGAGCACGCGCAGCTTGTCGCGCACGCCGTCGATCGAGATCACCGCGCGATTATTCACCTGCGTCAGCTCGCCCGGGATCGGCGAAGCCTCGATCTCGACGATGTTCTGCCCTTCGTGCGGGATCTGGATCTTCATTTCAACGTCGGTGTGCACGGTGACCGCGCGCCTTTCCAGCACGTCGCCGTCGCGCCTCACCGTCACCTCGGCGGCGCCGGCCCGCGCACCCTGATCCTCGACGCGGAAACCGATGGTCTGCGACTGGCCGACGATGCCGAAGCGCGGCGTCTGCGTGAGCACGACGCGGCGGTCGATCTCGTTCGGGTGGCCGGTGATCAGCGCGTGCACCGGCGCCTGGAAGCCGAGCGCTTCGGCATTGGCCGGCACGTCATGCACGCGGCCATCCGTGATCATGATGGCGCCGGCGACGCGGTCAGGCGGCACGTCGGCGAGCGTCGAAGACAGCGCCGAGAATAGGCGAGTGCCGTCATGCTCGCCGTCGGCTTCGCTCGCATCGGCGACGCGCACTTCCAGGCCGGGGATGCGCTTGAGGCGGGCGACCAGCGCCGCGCGCGCCTCTTCGGTCTGCTTGGCGCGGTCGCCAAAATCCTGGCTCGGGCTTTTGTCGACGATAACGGCGGCGACCGAAGAGATCGGCTCGCGGTCCTCGCGCGTGAGCGAAGGGTTGGCGAGCGCCAGCACCAGAAGGCCGAGCGCGATCGCGCGGACGGGGGCGCCCCGGTTGCGCGCGGCCAGCATGAGCACGGAAATCAGCACGGCCGCGCCGAAAGCCGCCCACACCACATAGGCCGGCACCAGCGGAGTAAATGAAACGCCGAGGTTCATAACGAACTGACCAGCATGGGTATGCAACAGTTAATCTCAATCATGGAGGCGCTTGCCTTCCTCGGCGTTCCATTTTTCCCCACTCGGCTCGGTGAGATCGACGTCCGGCATGATTGTGACTGTTCCTGCCATACAGCCCCAAGGATCATTCTTCGACACCGGTGCGGCTGAATTTGATGGGTCCTTGCCAGTGGGGGGATCGGGTTGCGATTGTTTCTCGCTCATGGGCCTGTGCTTCTGGTCGAGTGAATCCTCATTGCCCGAGCCGCTCGAGCAACGCCGGGATGTGCACCTGGTCGGCCTTGTAGTTGCCGGTCAGCGCATACATCACGATGTTGACGCCGGCGCGGAAGGCGAATTCGCGCTGGCGCGGCTCGCCCGGCACCAGCGGCAGCATCGGCTGGCCGTCCGGACGCATCGCCCAGGCGCCGGCAAGATCGTTCGAGGTGATCAGGATCGAGGAAACGCCGTCGCCGGCGCGCGCCGGCCGCTTTTGCTCTTGGTCTTCGCCTTCCGCCGGTAGCGCCTCGACCCAAAGCTGGCCAGTGGTGAAGCGACCGGGGAAGTCGCGCAGGAGGAAGAAGGTCTTGGTCAATACGTGATCGCGTGGCACCGGCTCGAGTTCCGGAATGTCGAGCGAGGAGAGGATGGAACGCAGCGCCACCATGCCCGGCGTACTCGCTTCGCCGCCCGGTCCAGGCGGCGCATCGATGGCATCGCGCGTATCGAACAACATCGTGCCGCCGTTCTTCATGTAAGTGTCGATGCGGTCGAGCGCGGCCTGTGGCGGTTTCGGCTGACCGGGCACGATCGCCCAATAAATCAACGGAAAGAAAGCAAGTTCGTCGCGCGCCGGATCGAGCCCCATCGGCTCGCCCGGTTCGAGCGCCGTGCGCTGGGTCAAAAACAGCGTCAATCCCTGCAGGCCGGCTTTGGTGATGGCGTCGACTTCCGCGTCGCCGGTGACAATGTAGGCAAGATGCGTCCGCTCGGTCGCCTTGATGGCAAATTGATCGGCTGCGGTGTTATCCGCGCCTTGCGCGAATGCCGGTGCGACTGCAAGGCCGGCGAGCGCAAGGCCGAGCAAGATGGCGGCGGCTGCGCGCCGGCGCGGCAGCATGCTGGAAATGCCGCCGGACAGCATGATCACGACCAGCGCGTCGATCAGCAGCAGCCCCAAAGCGGCGAGAAAGACCGGGCCGCGCAGATCAAGCGGCTCGCCGTGCCGGTAGACGTCGATCCGGGCATTAAGGCTGGAAAAGTCGAGCGGGGCCGGGCGGTCGCTCGGCGTCAGCGTGTTGACGGCGACCAGGCCTTCCGGCGGGCCGTAAAAGCCGGGCGGATGATCGGCGTCGGCGCGGCCGTTAAAACCGGTCGGCACCGGCCGCGCGGTCGGCGGCGGCGTGGTGAATGCACCGAAGCCGTCGAGGACGCGCGTTGGCGGCACCACTTGCGTCGAATTGGCGCCGGCCGCATTAGTCGTCGTGCCGGAGCTGTCGGTGTCGCTGGCGGCCGAGCCGGCGAGCGCGACAATGCGCTTAAGCATCTCGACAAAGGTGCCCGACAGCGGCAGGTCCGACCAACGCGTATCGGCGGTTACGTGGAAAAGCACGAGCAGGCCCTTGCCGCGGCGCTGGCCGGTGACCAACGGCGTGCCGTCGGCGAGCGTCGCCCAGGTGTGGTCGGTCAGTTGCGAATCCGGTTCGGCCAGTACTTGGCGGCTGACGGTCACATCGTTCGGCACGGGCATGCCGGCGAACGGCCCATCGCGCGAGAACGCCGCCAGCTGCTGCGGCTTGTCCCAGCTCAGGCTGCCGCCCAGGATGCGGTCGCCGCGCCTGAGCCTCACCGGCACAAGATCGTCGTCTTCCGCGCCGGCAAGATGCGGGCCGGCAAAGCGCACCAGCACCCCGCCATTGTCGATCCACTTGTCGAGCCGCTCGCGCGCCTCGGCGACATTGCCGACATCGGCGAGGATCAGCATCGGCAGATGCTGGTCGAGGAATCGTTTGACTGCTTCCGCCGGTGCGACGTTGTCGCCTTGGCGCACATCGGCATAAGGGCTCAGCGCGCGCGTGATGTAGTAGCTCCCAGCGATCAGCGGCTGCGAGCGATCGGCGGCCGTGCCGGAAACCACGCCGACCGTGCGGCGGCGCCAGCGCTTGTCGAGCAGTTGCACCGCGCCAGCGGAACGCTCGCCGACAATATCCAGGCGCGCCACTTCGTTGCGAATCTCGACCGGCAGGTCGATGGTGGCATCGGCTTCGCGTTGGTCGGCCTTGAAGGCAAAGGGCGCTTCGCCGAGCGGTAGTCCCTTGAGATCGATCGCATTGACAAGACCGTTTTCGACGCTGCCGGTCTGCGCCCGCAGCACCTTCACGGTCAACGCGCCGGCGGCGTTGTCGGCCCCGGCCAGCGCATGCGGGATGGCGATGCCGCCGCTCACCACGGTGAGCGGATGATTGCCAATGAGGTGCTTGAGCCCGGCAACGAAAGCCGAGGCCTTGCCGAGATCGACGCCATCGGACAGCCAGACTACCTCCACATCGGGCGCGGCCTTAAGAAAGCGTTCGAGCAGCGGCAGCGCCTCGGTGCGATCGACCGTGTAGGGCTTCGGCTGCAGCTGCTTGACCTGAACGCGCGCGGCCCCGGCGGTCTGCAAGGTGATATCGCGCTCAGTTTCCGACAGCGGCAGCACGGCAACGCCGCGATTGTCGGCGTCGGCGCGCGCGATCAATTCGTCCGCCGTGCGCAGGCGCTCTTGCCAGGCGGCGGCCGCCGACCAGCCGTCGTCGATCATCACCAAAAGCGGCGCAGCGCGATTAGCCGTCGCCAGCGGTGGATTCCACAAAGGACCGGCGGCGGCAATTATGACGAGTGCAGCGAGCGTCAACCGCAGGAGCGTAAGCCACCATGGCGTGCGCGCCGGCGTCTCCTCCTTCGGCGCGATCTCGAACAGGAGGCGGGTCGGCGGGAAATTGATGCGGCGCGGGCGCGGCGGCACCAAGCGCAGCAGCCACCACAACACCGGCAGCGTGAGCAGGCCGAGCAGCACCAGCGGCTGCGCAAAGCCGAGCGGCAAGCTTGAGATCACGCGGTCCTCCCGGCCTGCAGCGGCGCGTGGCGGCTACTGAGCGCGTGGGCCTGCGAGTTGGCGCCCATGCGGGAATGCAGCGCCAGCAGCAACTCACTCGCCGGCCGATCGTTACGGTGAATGGTGAACGTCCAGCCCAGCCGATCGGTCTCGGCGCGAATAGCGGCGCGGTGGCGCGCGACCAGGCCTTGATAGTCGCTGCGCCAGGTCTCGGCGCGGCCGGCGGTGATCCTGCCGGCGCCTTCCGGCTCGATGAACTCGATGCGGCCGGCATAAGGGAAACTTTCCTCCGCCGGATCGACGATCTGCACGACGTGGCCCTGCGCGCCGGTGCCGGACAATTGGCCGATGGTGGCGAGCACTTCGGCGGTCGGGCTCCACAGGTCGGAGAGCACGACGATCTCGGCGAGCGGCGAGGGCGCGAATGACGGGGGCAGGCTGGCGCGTTCGAGCGGGTCGTGCACGATCGCCTGCGCCATTTTTTCGATCACACTGCGGCTGGCGGTCGGGCGCATCAGGCCGGGAATGCCGACGCGTTCGCCCCCCTGCACCAGCACTTCGGCCAGCGCGAACGCCACCACCAGCGCGCGATCTAGCTTGCTGTCGGTCGTTAGCGCCGATGCGAAGGCCATCGACGGCGAGCGGTCGGGCCAAGTCCATACTGTATGCGAGGCTTCCCATTCGCGCTCACGCACATAGAGAAAATCGTCGCGCGCCGAGCGCCGCCAATCGACATTCTGCGCCGGCTCGCCCGACATGAAGCGGCGGTACTGCCAGAAATTCTCGCCCGGACCGGCGCGCCGGCGCCCGTGCAAGCCGTGGATCACGGTGGCGGCGACGCGCCGCGCCTCCAGGATGAGGCGCGGCATGGCGTTGGCGAGCGCGCGGCCGCTGCCGGTCGCTTGCCGTACCGCGCTTTGCTCGATGTCGCTGAGCCTAGGCTCGGCCATCTAGGATTATCCGATGCGCGCCTTCAGGCGGCCGATGACGTTGGGGATGGATTCCCCTTCCGCGCGGGCCGCGAAGGTGAGCGCCATGCGGTGCTTGAGCACAGGCTCCGCCAGCTCGAGCACGTCGTCGACCGACGGCGCATAGCGGCCGTCAAGCAACGCGCGCGCACGTACCGCCAGCATCAGCGCTTGCGTTGCGCGCGGACCCGGGCCCCAGGAGATCAGCTTGCCGATATCGCCAGCCTCCGGTCCAGGGCGCGCCGAGCGCACGAGCTTGAGGATCGCCTCGACCACGGATTCACCGACCGGAAGCCGCCGCACCAGGCGCTGCGCGGCGATCAAGTCCTCCGCTGTCATAGCCGTCTTGGCGCGGCTTTCTTCCGCGCCGGTGGTGTCGAACAGGATTTTGCGCTCGGCTTCCAGATTCGGATAGTCGACGTCGACCTCCATCAGGAAGCGGTCGAGCTGCGCTTCGGGCAGCGGATAGGTGCCTTCCTGCTCCAGTGGATTTTGCGTCGCCAGCACGTGAAACGGCTTGGGCAGATCGTGCCGCGCGCCGGCAACCGTAACATGCAGCTCCTGCATCGCCTGCAACAGCGCCGATTGGGTACGCGGCGAGGCGCGGTTGATTTCGTCGGCCATCAGCAATTGCGCGAAGACCGGTCCGGCGATGAAACGGAAGCTGCGCTTGCCGCCCGGGCTTTCCTCCAGCACTTCCGTGCCGACAATGTCGGATGGCATCAGATCGGGGGTGAATTGGACGCGCTTGGCGTCGAGCCCGAGCGCGGTGCCCATGGTGTCGACGAGCTTGGTCTTGGCGAGACCGGGCACACCGACCAGAAGCGCATGGCCGCCGGAGAGCACGGTAATTAACGCACGCTCAACCACGACGTCTTGGCCGAAGATCACCGCGGTGATAGCGGCCTTGGCATCGCGCACATGCGCCGCCGTCGACTCCGCCGCGCGGATGATCATGTCTTCAAGTTTTTCTAGGCTTTCGCCGCTTGCCGTCGCCATACCTTCCGCTCCTTTCGAGCGCTTTGCGCCGTTCGCCGGCGGGCGAACTGGATTCAACAACCTCTGCCTCAAGACTATGCAACTATCGCACCAAGCGTGCTTTGGTTCCGTCGCCCGAGGCCGAATCTGCCTCAATAACAGGCCGAGCTTACGCTATCTTCCGCCGTGTGATCAGCTAATCACAAAGATGCGAACAGCCACGGCAGCCATTACCTGAGGAAAACAATGGCGAAGACAGGGCAGAGCGGATTGGAGGCGATCTCGGCATCCCTGCCCCGCGAAAAGGGCAAAGGGCCGCCGCCGGTCGAGCGGTGGAATCCGCCATTTTGCGGCGATATCGACATGCGGATCGCCGCCGATGGTACCTGGTTCTATCAAAAAACCCCGATTGGACGGCCGGCGCTGGTCAAGTTGTTCGCCTCGGTGCTCAAACGCGAGGGCGATAAATATTTTCTGGTTACGCCAGTAGAAAAGATCGGGTTGACCGTCGACGATGTGCCGTTTCTCGCTGTCGAGCTCAAGGTCGAGGAAGGTAATCGGGGCCAAATCCTCAATTTCCGCACCGATGTCGACGATTGGATCGCTGCCGGGCCGGGCCACGCCTTGCGCTTCGAACAGGAGGAGGCAACCGGTGGCCTCAAGCCTTACCTCCACGTGCGCCGCGACCTCTGGGCCAAGGTGACCCGGGCCTTGTTCTACGACCTGGTGGAGTTGGGCGAGGAGCGCGAGATTTCCGGGCGGCCGATGTTCGGCGTTGCCTCCGGCGGCGAATTTTTCGTCATGGCCGAGGCCAGCGCCTTGCGGGAGTTTGCCTGATGGAGGCGGCGGTCCCGGTCCTTGGTGCGAATGAGTTTTTCGCCCGCGCCCGCAAGCGCCTGACGCTGGAGGTGCCGCCGGGCCTCGACGATCCCAGCATCACGCCCAAGCGCGGCGACCATGACGCCGATCCGGTAATGCAGAAGATTGCCGAGGTGCGACCGATCCGCCCGGCCGCGGTGCTGGTGCCGATCGTCGATCACGCCGAGCCGACGGTGCTGCTGACGCAACGCGCCCAGCATCTGCCCGATCATGCCGGCCAGATCTCATTTCCCGGCGGCAAGATCGACAAGACTGACGCAAACCCTTTGCAGTCGGCGCTGCGCGAAACCGAGGAGGAGATCGGCCTTGATCGTGCCGGAGTCGAGCCGATCGGCTATCTCGATCTCTACATGACCACGCGCGGCTACCGTATCGTGCCGACGCTCGCGCGCATTGCGCCAGGATTCCGGCTGACGCTTAACACCAATGAGGTCGACAACGTCTTCGAGGTACCGCTCGCCTTTGTCATGGACATCGCCAATCATCAGCGCCATTCGCGCGACTGGGAGGGCGTGATGCGGCACTACTACGCCATCACTTTCGGCGAGCGCTACATTTGGGGCGTGACTGCCGGTATCCTGCGGAATCTGTACGACAGGATTTATCGGGAATGATTGGATGAGCCGGGCGAGCCTATACTCGGTGGCTGTCGTGCCGGGCGAAGCAGAGGCATGCAGGAATCAGGGTGCACGCGTGTGCCCAAATCCGACGATGATGGCTACTGGATCACCCGCGAAACAATTCGCGGGTGATGACAGCCGGGCAAAAGTGGGCGGCAGGAGCGAACGTCTCCCATGATCCGCATCGGTTTCACCGAGCTTGCGTTGTTCCTCACGCCCTTCGCGCTCTATGCGGTCTTCCTGTGGTCGACCAGGGCCGGGGTGATGGATCCGGAATCCTGGCCACTGTCGCGCCTGGCCATTCTCGCTACTGTCGCGTTTGCCCTGATCCTCGGCAGCTTCGTCTATTTCGCGCAATTTTCCGGCGCACCGCCGGGCTCGACCTACGTGCCCGCCCATCTGGAGAACGGCAAATTCGTGCCGGGGCAGACCAGGTGATGCCGGAGCAGGGCGTGAAAAGCCTCGCCGAGGCCGCCTGGCTCACGCAAGGTCCGTTGGCGCGTTTGCTCGCCGTGCTCGACTGTCATGGGGAGGAGGCGCGCGCGGTCGGCGGCGCCGTGCGCAACGCGCTGATCGCCCAGCCGATCGCCGAGATCGACGTCGCCACCACGGCGCCGCCGGATGAGGTGGAGAAGCGGGTACAAGCGGCGGGCTTCAAGCCGGTGCCGACCGGCAAAGAGCACGGCACTATTACCGTGGTAATCGACAAGCATCCGTTCGAAGTGACCACGTTGCGCCAGGACGTGGAGACCTATGGCCGGCATGCCAAGGTCAGGTTCGGCCGCGATTGGCGGGCCGACGCCGAGCGGCGCGATTTCACCATCAATGCGCTGTCGGCATCGCGCGACGGCACAGTCTACGACTATGTCGGCGGGCTGGCCGATCTCGACGCGCGGCGTGTCCGCTTCATCGGCGATCCCAGGCAGCGCATCGCGGAAGACTATCTGCGCATCCTGCGCTTTTTCCGTTTCCACGCCGCCTACGGCCATGGCCATCCCGACCCGGAAGGGCTGTCGGCCTGCATCGGCGGTCGCGACGGCCTCGATCAGATTTCGCGCGAGCGGGTGCGCATGGAGCTCATGAAATTGCTGCTCGCGCCGCACGCGGCGCCGACGCTCACCGCCATGACCGATTGCGGGCTGCTCGTGCGTTTCCTCGGCGGCGTGCCCTATCTCGCGAGCTTCGGCAACATGGTGAAGGTCGAGGCGGCGATCGGCGCGATCGCCGATCCGGTGCGCCGGCTCGGTGCGCTCGGCGTGATGGTGGCCGAGGATGCCGAGCGATTGTGGCAGAAGCTGCGCCTGACCAACCACGAGCACGAGCGGCTCATGTCTTTGGCGGAAGGTTGGCGTCGGATTTCACCGCGCTTTGGCGAGCAGGCTTGGCGCGCGCTGCTATATCGGCTGGGGCCGGAGCAGTTCACCGATCACGCGCTCGTCGGTTGGACGCGATCGGAAGCCAGCGCGCATGATGCCGACTGGCGCGCGCTCGCGACCTTGCCGCAGCGCTGGAGCGCGCCGGCATTTCCGTTGAAAGCGGCGGATTTCATCGCGCGCGGCATCGGGAAGGGGCCGGCGCTAGGCGCCGCATTGGCCGCGGCCGAGCGCGCCTGGATTGCAGCTGGATTTCCTTCTGACACGACGGCGCTCGCCGCAATCGTCGAAGACGCGGCAAAATCGCCGGCGCCATGATCTCGCCGCCCGGATTATGACCAGCGCCATAAACCGTGAAGCCCGGCGTTACGCCGGGCTTCAATTTGGTGCGAAGTCCTGGTTGCTTGCTAGAACTTCCACGCGAGACCGACGCGAACGGCGTTTTCGGTAAACCTGTGATCCTCTCTGAAGGCTGGGAACACGATGGGATCGTAGCTGAAGTGACCAAAATCGGCGTAGCGATATTCAACGCGCCCGATCAGGTTGTTGGTGAATGCGTAGTCAATGCCGCCGCCAACCGTCCAACCGGTTCGCGTCGTTGCATGATCGGTAGCCGCGCCAGTCGCTCCAATCTGGTCGTGTTCGTTGATGTGAGCAAATGCGGCGCCGCCGGTTGCGTAGAGAAGAACGCGATCAAACGCGTAACCAATGCGGCCGCGGGCCGACGCCTCCCACCTGACCGTCGTTTCGTAGAAATCGGGTGGAAAACCGGTGTTCGCGAAATTGGCCGAGCCTTTCAGGTTTGCCCACTCGGCGTCGCCTTCCGCGCCAAACACGAATGACTGCACCTGCCAATTACAGCCGACATATCCCCCGAGCTTTGCCCCATTAACATTGGCTGTGTCGACGGGAGAAAATGGCGATGGGTTGCCCGTTGCAATGAAGGTTTCATCGTCGCGATCGCGCCCCCAAGCATAGCCAACGTCGCCGCCGATGTAGCAGCCCGTCCAACTGAAGGGCGGTGGAGGAGGCGGAGCCATCATGGGCGGTGCTTTAACGGGCAAATCGGCGGCCATTGCACCGACAGAACCGACGCTCAGCGCGCCGAGCGCAAGAAGGATACGGCGGATAGACATGGAACGCCCCTATAGACTGACTGACTCTATAACGTCACGAAATAACCAGAAGTTCGAGCCTGCTCAAGCATGCGGGCATAAAGTTCGCGTTGGTGTTGCTATTCGACAACAAAAAATTATCCGAACCACGTAGGGAACCTTAGTTGCCGCCTCGCCCGAGTCTGGCTTAAAAATCGCAACATCAATGCCTTAGCTCAAGCAACTCGATTAGCGAGGCATTGATTTACCTCTCAGGCCGGCGAACCCGCCGGCCATCACGATTGCCCCGAATGCACATCATTTCCAGCTTCATCGGCCTTTCATTGTTACAGCTCCTGCTTGTCGCTATCGTCGCGTTCTTGGCGTCGATCGTCGGCGGTGTATCGGGCTACGGCAGCGGTGCACTGATGCCGCTTGTGCTGGTGCCGCTGGTCGGCGCGGCGCCGGTGGTGCCGATCATCGCCATCTCGGCGATGTTCAGCAATTCCAGCCGAACGATCGCTTTCCTGCGCTATGTCGATTGGCGGCGCACGGGCATCGTGCTCGCCGCCTCGATGCCGACCTGCGTGCTGGGCGCCTGGGGCTATACGCGACTTTCCAGTGCGGGCGCCGCGCTGGTCATTGGCTTGATGCTCATCCTCAGCGTGCCGCTGCGACGGCATCTGAAACGTCGCGATTTTCGCATCGGCGATGCGGGATTGGCCGCCGGCAGCGTCGGCTATGGCGTGGTGGTCGGCGGCACGGTCGGCTCGGGCGTGATCCTGCTCTCGCTTCTGATGGCGGCGGGGCAGGAAGGAGCCGCCGTTATCGCCACCGATGCGGCGATCTCCATCGTCTTCGGCCTGGTCAAGATCTCGGTGTTTGGCGTTGCCGGCGTGTTGACGATGCAAGTGATCGCTTTCGCGCTGCTGATCGGCATTGTCGCGCTGCCGGGCGCGTTTCTGGCCAAGGCCTTTGTCGAGCGGATGCCGGTGCATGTGCACACGGCGATCCTCGATGCGGTGGTGCTGATCGGCGGCGCTGTGCTAATCGCCGGAGCGCTACGACATTGAGCCGTACTGCGCGGTGCGGATCGGCGAGCATTTCTTGCTGAAGCCGTCGACGGCTTGACGAACGACCGGCACGTGGCAGTACCATACCCGCGGCCTGAATTTGACGCGGATATCTTCGAACGCGCTTGCCGAAAGCGCCATGAAAGCATTGAGACGCAGGGCTTGGCGGTCGAGACTTTCCTTGAGGTCGTCCATCTGCCGCACAAACCATGTCCTGGCTGTCGGGTCGACCGTGCTGCCGGCCGCCCACTCACGAGCCGCAGTGATCCGCGTGTGGTTTTGCTCAAAGCAGTATTGCAGTGTCAGCAACTGATGCTTGGCGCTGAACCAATCGATTTTTAAAGGTGGCGATTGCGGGTATGTCTTCAGCATGGCAGGCGTCGGCGGCACCTCGGCATGCGGCGCGTCGAAGTCCGGCATGTATGTAACGCTGTCGCAATCGAAATCGTAGCGGCCGAGCGCGATGCGGGTCACCAAATCGGAGCCAATGCGATGCGGGTTGGCCGCATCGTGAGTGGTGTCGCTAGCCCAGTCGAGGTGCATCTCCACCTGGCGTGCCAGCAGATCGATTTTTTCCCGCAAGTTGGTGCGGAGTTCGTTGTATTTCGGGTAGATGGCGCTGGCGTTCATGGCTTCCAGCGCATGGGTGTCGCCGTCGGCATGTTTTTTAATCGCATCACGATAGTTGAAGTACAATAACTGCTGCAGTGTAGTCGCTTCGGACAACATGGAAGAGACATTGGTGAAGGTCTGCTCCGCGTCGGTCATCTGTTTCTTGCCGATCTCCCTCACCTTGTCCTGATAGGCCGACATGTATTGGAAATGGGCGACGACGACGGGGGCGAAAATGCCGACAAGCGGCACAATCGCGACGGTAAATTGCTTGGCCCCGCCGCTTAACAGACCCTTGCAGCCATCCCAGAACCGGTCCCACGACCATGCTCCAACTGCCGGCTCGGCGCGGTCGAATGCGTGCACATTTGCCATTTTTCCCTCCCAATGGGGTTTCGAGAAATAAGGCGAGTACAATTTGGCCGCGATCGTAGATCCGCCCGTCGCGCGCTCGCTGTGACGCGCATCACGTTCCGGTTGTTTTCGGCGAAATTCTTGTCACGGCCATTTCACCAGCGGCGGCATGGAGGAGAGGATCGACTCCACATTCCCGCCGGTCTTCAGCCCGAAAATGGTGCCGCGATCGTAAAGCAGGTTGAATTCCACATAGCGCCCGCGGCGCACCAACTGCTCCTCGCGTTCGGCTTCGCTCCACGGAGTGGCAAAGTTTTTTCGCACCAGCTCGGGATAGATGCGCAGAAAGGCGCGCCCGACATCCTGGGTGAAAGCGAAAGTCTCCTCCCAATTTGATTCAAGATAATCATAGAAGATGCCGCCGATGCCGCGCGGCTCGTTGCGGTGCTTGAGGAAAAAATAGTCGTCGCACCATTTCTTGTATTTCTCGTAGGGCGCGACGTTTGGATGCGCCTCGCAGGCCGCCCGCATGGCGGCGTGGAAGGCGAGCGTATCGGGATCGTCCTGCGCGCGGCGTTTGTCGAGCACCGGCGTCAAGTCCGAACCGCCGCCGAACCAGGCTTTGCCGGTGACGACATGACGGGTGTTCATGTGTACGGCCGGCACATGCGGATTTTGCGGATGCGCGATCAACGAAATGCCGGAGGCCCAGAAGCGCGGATCGTCGGCGGCGCCGGGAATGTCGTTGCGGAATTCCGGCGCGAATTCGCCGTAGACGGTCGAGCAATGCACACCGACTTTCTCGAACACGCGCCCACGCATCATGGCCATCACGCCGCCGCCGCCGGGCGCACCGGTATGGTCCGTGCGCTGCCATGGGATACGGATGAAACGGCCGGCCGGTTTTTCTCCGAGCGGCGCGTACGAGGGCAACGCGTCCTCGACGGATTCAAGCGCTGCGCAGATGTCGTCGCGCAACGCCTCGAACCAGGCGCGCGCGCGGGATTTGTGAGATTCAATATCGGTAGCCAGCATCAGGAACGCGGGCGAATCGAGGCCTTATTTCGATTCAACACTTTATCGGCGACCCAGGTCCTTATGACGTCGGTGAAAGGTACGCCGCGGTCGCTGGCAATGGATTGGTTTCTATGGAGCATCCAGTCGGGCAAGTGCAAGTTTACGTCGGCGCGTGGGACAATCCCGGTCGTTTGAGACTGTCGGCCGAGCTTTTTTCTACTGCGCATGGGGCGTTCCTTTCAAGAACTATACACCGTCCCGCATGCCAGCGTCCAAAGCTCGCGTTTGGCTCAGCGCCTCGCCCGCGACCATGGCGACCGCCATCGCCACGTTCAGCGAGCGCATGCCTTCACGCATGGGAATGCGCAGGCGCGTGTCGGCGGCCGTGTGAACGATTTGCGGCACGCCGGCGCTTTCGCGTCCGAACAGCAGGATCTGGTCTTCGCCGAAGGCGTGGCCGAAATAGCTCCGCTCGGCCGCGGTCGTGAACAGCACCAGCTTAAGCAGCCGCCCCCGCCGCCAGGCGTCGAATTCAGCCCAAGAGCCGTGGCGGGTGAGGGCGACCCGGTCGAGGTAATCCATTCCGGCGCGGCGAAAGGCGCGGTCGGTCACCGGAAATCCGGCCGGCTCGATAATATGGGCTTCCAGCCCGAGACAGGCGCAGAGCCGCAGAATCGTGCCGGTGTTCTGAGGAATGTCCGGCTCGTATAGGGCGATTTGCATGGGCCGGCTTCGAAAATTGCATAGTGGGCGCGAACCATCTAGACGAACGGTTTATGCGACTAAACGGCCCGGTGGTGATAGCGGGCTTGCGCTCTTTACCCAAGGGTGCCAATAGAACGCCACCGCAGCGCCGTCCTGCCTACGGAAAAGGCGACGCCGCTGACGGTGCGCCCCGCCGCCCATGACACTTGGTGTCCCGGGCTCCAGCCGCGGGCGCATGAATAAGCCAGTCGGGGGAGAGGACGAGAGACGTGAGCACCGTGTCTTCCGCGGAGCATAGCCGCCGCGATTTTCTCTATATTGCGACCGGCGCCGTCGGCGCGGTGGGCGTGGCAGCTGCTTTGGTGCCGTTTATCGCGCAAATGAATCCGGACGCTTCCACCATTGCCGCGGGCGCTGCCGTCGATATCGACCTCGCGCCGATCGCCGACGGACAGATCGTCAAAGTGTTCTGGCGCTCGAAGCCGATCTTCATCTTCCATCGCACCGCGAAGGAGATCGCGGAGGCCAAAAACGTCGACGTCGCGAGCCTGCCCGATCCCGAGCCCGACTCCGAGCGCGTCAAGCCGGGCCATGAGCAGTGGCTGGTCGTGATCGGCATCTGCACGCATCTCGGCTGCATTCCGCTTGCCCATCAGGGCGAATACGACGGTTGGTTCTGCCCCTGCCACGGCTCGCAATACGACACTGCCGGCCGTATCCGCAAAGGTCCGGCACCGAAGAATCTCTATTTGCCGCCGTACAAATTCGTTTCCGATACGAAGATTCAGATCGGCTGAAAGCTGCTTCCCATCCAAGGTTCCATCATGAGCGGACATTCGACCTACCAGCCGCAGAACAAGGCTCTGCAATGGCTCGAGAAGCGGCTGCCGATCGGTGGCCTGATGCACTCCTCGTTCGTTGCCTATCCGACGCCGCGCAACCTGAATTATTGGTGGACCTTCGGCGGCATCCTCACATTCATGCTTGGCGTGCAGATCGTCACTGGCATCGTGCTGGCGATGCATTACACGCCGCAGGTCGACATGGCCTTCGATTCGGTCGAGGGCATCATGCGCGACGTTAATTACGGCTGGCTGTTGCGCTACGTGCACGCCAACGGCGCCTCGATGTTCTTCCTGGCCGCCTATATCCACATGTTTCGCGGCATGTATTACGGCTCCTACAAGGAGCCGCGTGAAGTGCTGTGGATTCTCGGCGTCATCCTGCTGCTGTTGATGATCGCCACCGGCTTCATGGGCTACGTGCTGGTCTGGGGACAGATGAGCTTCTGGGCGGCAACCGTGATCACGAACCTGTTCTCCGCCATTCCCGGCGTCGGCGAGTCGATCGTGACCTGGCTATGGGGCGGATATGCGGTAGGCAATCCGACGCTCAACCGCTTCTATTCGCTGCATTACCTCCTTCCGTTCGTGATCGCCGGCGTGGTCGTGCTGCACGTCTGGGCGCTGCATGTGGTCGGTCAAAACAATCCGGCCGGCATCGAGCCGAAATCGGACAAGGACACCGTGCCGTTCACGCCCTACGCCACCGCCAAGGACGGCTTCATGATGGTGGTGTTCTGCATTCTGTTTGCCTGGTTCGTGTTCTACATCCCGAATTTCCTCGGCCATGCCGACAACTATATCCCCGCCAATCCGGCGGTGACGCCGTCGGAAATCGTGCCGGAATGGTATTACCTGCCGTTCTACGCCATCCTGCGCTCGATCCCGAACAAGCTGCTCGGCGTGATCGCGTTGTTTTCCTCGATCGCGATCCTCGCCTTCATGCCTTGGCTCGACACGTCGCGCGTGCGCTCGGCGCGCTTTCGGCCGCTTTACCGGCAGTTCTTCTGGCTGTTCGTGATCGCGGCGGTCGGCCTCGGCTGGCTCGGCTCTAAGCCGCCCGAAGGCATCTACGTCGTCGTTTCGCGCATATTCACGGCCTACTACTTTGCATTTTTCCTGATCATCCTGCCGTTGCTCGGCGTATTCGAAAAGACCAGGCCGCTGCCGATCTCGATCTCGGAATCGGTGCTGGGCGCCAAGGCGTGAGCAGCGGAGCATGGTCATGAAAATGCTGCGCGCAATCTCCGCTCTGATCTTTGCCGGTGTCGTCGCTACCATGGCTGCGCCGGCATCGGCGCAATTGGCGGAACAGGTGCCGCCGCCGCGGCAGACATGGTCATTCGCCGGGCCATTCGGCAAATATGATGAGGCGCAGCTGCAGCGCGGCTTCAAGATTTATCGCGAGGTCTGCTCCAACTGTCATTCTTTGAAGCTGCTTTCGTTCCGCAATCTCGCCGATCCGGGCGGTCCCGGTTTCACCGAGGCGCAGGCGGCGGCGGTCGCCGCCGAATACAAGATCAAGGACCTCGACGACCAGGGTAATTCAATCGAACGGCCCGGACGGCTGGCGGACCATTTCCCGTCGCCGTTCCCGAACGAACTGGTGGCCAAGGCGACCTACGGCGTCGCTCCGCCCGACATGTCGACGCTCGCCAAGGCACGCACTTATCTGCGCGGCTTCCCCTGGTTCTTGTTCGACATCGTCACGCAATACCAGGAAGAAGGGCCGGACTACATCGCCGCTTATATCAACGGCTACAAGGAGCCGCCGCCGGATTTCAAGCTGCCGGAGAACGGGCACTATAATGTCTATTTCCCCGGCCATAACACTGCCATGCCGCAGCCGCTGCAGGACGGCCAGGTCAAGTACGACGACGGCGCCCCCGAAACCATTCAGCAATACGGCCGTGACGTGGCGGCCTTCCTGATGTGGGCGGCCGAGCCGCACTTGGTGCAGCGCAAGCGCATCGGCTTTCAGGTGATGGTTTTTCTGATCGTGTTCTCCGGGCTCTTGTATTTCACCAAGAAGAAGATCTGGCACGAGGTCGAAGCGCCGCGCGAAGTCGCGCACGGCCAGGATCCGGCGAAGACCACGATTTGAGGTCAACGCTTGGATGCGCCAAACGCCCGCCGCCTGCACTCTTCAGGATAAGAAGGTGCGCGCCGTGCCGAGGACCTTCAATCGATCGGCATCGCCCAGCGATCCTGCCAGCCGCAGGATGATTTCGTTTGGCAAAGTAAAAACCTTCCATCGCACGACACAGGGGCGCGCGAGTCCAGCCGTGCTGAGATCGGCGATCGCGACGTCGCTCGGCCAGCTTGTTCGGCTTGCCGTCGTGATCATGGCACAAATTGAATGACCATTCACTCGGTTGAAAACCTGACGGGAAAGCACGACCGAAGGACGACGTTTCTCGGCTGCAATATCGACAACTGGAAACGGGACCACGACGACGTCGCCCTGGTCACAGATCACGGAAAGCCTCTTCGTCGGCGGGCGAATCCCACTCGGATAGCGTATCACTCAGCGCAGCAAGATAAGAATCCGCTGTGCGAACCTCGCGAATCTCGACAACCTCTTTGCGCCGCGCCTGAAACCGCTTCCAGATTTTTTTCATGTTGCCGATCGGCTTGATCGACTGCTGAGCGCGCCCATCCTTGGCGATGCGTGTTTTCTCCCAGCTGCCAACAATGCCATCGACCTCAAGTTCGATCACGTCGCCCGGACGCATGGACTCGATACGCTCCTTGAGTGACGCGCCTCCCTCGATGTGGTTTGCCCACAGCGTGTCGTCCCGAATAGTGACGTACGCCAAACGGGAATCCTCCTTGCGTGACAAGCTGCTAGTCAATATAGGGGTGGGGTGGGGGTGGGGTCAAGTCCGGGCAACATGCAAGGCAGTTCGAGGGACATCATGACCAAATCGGTGCTCGGCGTCATCGGCGGTTCCGGCATCTATGATCTGCCGGGCTTGGAGAATGTGCGCGAGGAACGCATCAAGAGCCCATGGGGCGAGCCGTCGGCGGCGCTGCGCATCGGCGAAATCGGCGGCCTGCCGGTGGTGTTTCTGTCGCGCCACGACAAGGGCCACCGTTATTCGCCATCCGACATCAACTATCGGGCCAATATCGACGTGCTCAAGCGCGTCGGCGTCACCGACCTGGTTTCGCTGTCGGCCTGCGGCTCGTTCAAGGAGGAACTGCCGGCAGGCACCTTCGTGCTGGTCGATCAGTTCGTCGATCGCACCTACAAGCGCGAGAGCTCGTTCTTCGGCAAAGGCTTTGTCGCCCATGTCTCGATGGCCCATCCGGTGTCGCCGCGGCTGCTTGTGCATTTGGCCGAGGCGGCGGAGGCCGAAGGCATCGCCGTTCATCGCGGCGGCGTTTATGTCTGCATGGAGGGTCCGCAGTTTTCGACGCTCGCCGAGAGCCTGACCTACAAGCAGCTTGGCTACACCGTGATCGGCATGACCAACATGCCGGAGGCAAAACTTGCGCGCGAAGCCGAGATTTGCTTCGCCACCGCCGCCATGGTGACCGATTTCGACTGCTGGCATCCCGATCACGACGCGGTCACCGTGCAGGACATCGTCAAGACGCTCAACGAAAACGCCGAGCGCGCCAAGCGGCTGATCGCACGGCTGGCGCGCGATTTCCCGCGCGAGCACGAGCCGTGCCCGATCGGCTCCGACCGCGCGCTCGATACCGCGTTGATCACCGCGCCGGAGGCGCGCGACCCGGAACTGCTAAAGAAGCTCGACGCGGTGGCGGGCCGGGTGCTGAAAATCGGGTGATGACATGCTGTTCGGCTTGTTCGGTGGTGCGACTGCGAAGCCAAGCAACGAGACGAGCGACAGCCAGCTCTACGGCGAGTTCATCGACTATGTATGCGAGGCCGAAGCGCTCGGCTTTCACAGCGTCTTCCTGGTCGAGCACCATTTCACCGGGATGGCGCAGGTTTCGGCCTCGCTCGGCCTCTTGACCTATCTGGCCGGGCGCACCAGCCGCATCCGGCTCGGGACCGCCGTCACCGTGCTGACTTGGCACAATCCTGTGCTGCTCGCCGAGCAGGCGGCGACGCTCGATCTCGTCTCCGGCGGCCGCCTGGATCTCGGCATCGGCCGCGGCTACCGGCAGAACGAGTTCCGCGGCTTCTGCATTCCGATCGAGGAAGCGAACGAGCGATACGAGGAGGCGCTCGAAGTTCTCCGCAAGGCCTGGGTTTCGCGCGATCGCTTCTCCCATCACGGCAAGTATTGGCACTTCGAAAACATCGTGGTCGAACCGGAGCCGACGCAAAAGCCGTACCCGCCGCTGTGGGTCGGCGCCGGTTCGTCGGCCGGCATCCGCGCCACGGCGGCGAACGGGTTCAATCTCCTGCTCGATCAGCTTGCCTCGTTCGAGGTGACCGGCGAGCGCGTAGCCGCATTTCATGCCGCGGCCGCTGCGCACGGACGTGTGGTAAAGCCGCGCAGCATCGGGCTCACCCGTGCGCTCCACCTCACCGACAACGAGCGCGAGCGGGAGGCGGCGCACCGGTTGCGCGCCAATTTCCTGCTCAGCGTGCAGGCGCTGGCAGGCGGGGCGGCGTCGAGCCTTGCGCTGCCGACTTCGTTCGCCGACACGCGTGCGGCGTCGGAAAAGGCGGCGCTGATCGGCCCGCCGGACGAGATCGTGCGGCGGCTGAAGACGCTGGAGGCGATGGGTATCGACTACGTGCTGCTGCTCGATGTTTCAGGCTCGCGCGAAGCGTTGCGCATTTTCGCACGCGAGGTCATGCCGGCCTTTGCCGAGCGCACGGCGGCAACGCCCGCGTGATCCTCTGGTTGACGGACAAAGCGGCGTAGCCATCAAAACAGTGTATAAATAAAGGGCGCGACAGCCGAGCCCTTGGTCAACACGACGAGGCCGCCGAACAGCAGCGTCAAAATGATCGGCGGCAGCAGCCAGAACTTCTTGCGCTCGCGCATGAATTCCCAAAGTTCTGCCAGAAATGCCAAGGCAAACTCCCCACCGGCTCTTTCGCCAGCTTGATACTGGACCGGCTGCTGCTGTCAATCTCGCCGCACCCATGGCAGACAGCAAAGCGAAATGCCCCGTCAAGAAAGCTGGGAAACCTAAAGAGACCACTCATGCGGACAGAACGGTTGACCGCGACTGCCCCTGGCGGGAGAACGCGCACCAGGACGTGGCTGCTGACATTGGCGTCAATCGCGCTGAGCGTCGTGCTGTTTGCGGTCTGCGCCGAGATAATTCTCCGCTTTTTGCCTGTCGCCAGCGGGCTGGCGTCGTTACCGGTGAACGCCGCCGATCCGGTATTTCGTTTCGCGCCCAATCGGGCTTTCGTTTTCTCCAAAGACTGGGACATGCGCATGGTCAATCACGGCCATGTCAACAATGACGGCTGGGTGAACGACCAGAATTACCAAAAGCAATCAACTGTGCCGCTGCTCGCGATCGTAGGCGATTCTTACATTGAGGCCGCCATGGTGCCCCATGGCGAAACGCTGGAAGGCCGATTGGCAAAGGCCTACCAAGGCCGCTTGCGTGTCTACAGTTTTGCCGCCTCGGGTGCTCCGCTCAGCCAATATCTCATTTGGGCGCAATATGCCGTAAAAGCCTACGACGCCAAGGCCGTGATCTTCAACGTGGTCGGCAATGATTTCGACGAGAGCCTCCAGGCTTATCATGAGGGTCCCGGATTCTGGGAATATGTCCGTGATCGGGACGGCACGCTGCGCCTGCATATGTTCGAGCATCGCGTCTCACTCGCGACCCGCCTGGTGCGGGAGAGCGCGCTGCTGCGCTATCTCGTCATCAATCTCCACATCGGCTCGGCGGCCGATGCTCTCAAGCGAAAGGTAAGGATCCTCGTTGGCGCCGGCAAACAGCCGCGTTATGTCGGCAACACCTCGGCGGATACGAACGTCAGGCGCATATCGGACTCTCTCGCCGTGATCGACGCTTTCTTTCGCGATCTGCCGGTCATGACGGGATTGCCCCCGGACCGCATCGCGTTCACGCTGGACGGCATCCGCTATCCCGGCGCGTCAAAGGGTAAATCCTATTTCGAATTGATGCGCCGCTCGTTCCGGCAGAAAGGCGAGGCGCTGGGCTATGAAGTGCTCGACCTCGATCCCTTGTTCTTCGCGAATTATCGCGAGCACCATCAGCGATTCGATTTCCCCGACGACGGCCACTGGAACGCCCTGGGCCATGCCGTTGCCGCGCAGGCGGTCCGTTCATCCAAGCTGATGGCGCGTCTTCTGAGTACACAGGCGAGCACGAAATAGTGGAATGAAATTCGAGAAGCGTCGATCCGCGTTACCACATCGGATAAATGTCGTCGGATTCCTCTTGCTTCTTGCGTCTGGGGCGGGACAGAAAAAGCAATAGCGCGAAGGCTACAGCCGCAATGCCGATGTATAAAAGCCATTCCATTGCGTTTCTTGTCTCCGGCCGTGTGACAGTTTCCGCTCTACTCCAATATTGCGGGCGCGGGTAGCAGCGCCGTCAATCCTCAGGCATGAGCTTCTCGGCAACGATGACGTCTGCGATCAGCTTACCCATCCGATCGGCGCCGCATTCGTTGACGTGCACCGAATCCAAATAATACTCGGTAGGAAAGGCATTCGGATCGTCCGGAAACGGCATGTTGCGGGCGAGATCGTAGACCGCAAGTCCGAGTTCGCGCCCGATCTCCTCAATGATCTTGCGATGCTCAAAAACGGCGCGATTGACCGGGTTGCCGCCTTCAACGCCGGCTTCGAACTTGTGCAAGTCGCGGTAAGGCGGATTGACGAACAGCACGCGCGCGCCGGCCTCTTGCGCGATCAACGCAAGCGCCGTCATGTTCGCCCGAAACGCCTGTGGGGGATTTTTCGCGACATTGGCCGAGTTACGCCGGTCGCAATATTCGTCGTAGCGCCGAACGATGTGGCCAATATCGCCGAGCGCGAGCGCGCGCCGGCGGCCGATCCAACCGCTTAGCCCGCCTCCGAACGGCGGCTCAAACCACGACCGCGAGTATTCGCGGTAATCGCGCGACAGATGCGGCATCCGGCGCGGGTGCACATCGTTGTGCGTGTAATAGTAGACGACAAGGTCCGGTGAAAGCGGAGCGATACGAAAATGGCAATGCAGCAGATTTTCAATCGAGGTATAGCCGCCGACGCCGGCGTTCACGACTTCGATATCGCGGCCTGGCATAAGCGCGCGCAAATGCGCTTCCAGCCGCGCCGGATAGGTTGCGCGGTCGTCCTTGATGCCGGTGCAATAGGTGGTCGATTCACCCATGCAGACGACGCGCAGGCATCCGGCGCGCTTTTCGGTAGCGACTTCGGCGCCGCGGTAACCCAGACTGTTGTGGCGCGCGCGGCCGTCGGGCGAGACCCAGCCGGGATTAAGTTCGTAGAGCGTGTAAGGGTGCGGCCGGTACAGCGACGGCGGCATGCCGAGTATCCGCGCCAGTGCCGCATAACGCCCCGAACGCAAGAGCAGGCGATCGCCGAAGATGAAGGCGCCGAGCGCCGGCGCCAGCCGCTTGATTCTGTCGACGAGGCTCATGTGCATTCGTGCCCGCAAGCCGAATACTAATTGGCGGCCGCTCGGCGCGTGTCAACCGAACCGCCGCGATCTCCACCACCTAGTTGCGCGGCGCTGAAACGTTGGCCAAAGTAATGCGCCAATCGCAATTCGTCCGTTTTCGAAAGTCTCAACAATGGCCGACGACCTGAGCACCGCGATCCGCAGCATTCCCGATTATCCCAGGCCGGGAATCATGTTCCGCGACATCACCACGCTGCTGGGTGACGCGCGCGCCTTCCGCCGCACAGTGGACGAACTGGTGCAGCCCTGGGCCGGCATGAAGATCGACAAGGTCGCCGGCATCGAGGCGCGCGGCTTCATCCTCGGCGGCGCGGTGGCGCACCAGGTGTCTGCCGGCTTTGTGCCGATCCGCAAGAAAGGCAAGCTGCCGCACAAGCGGGTGAGCGTTGCCTACGCCCTGGAATACGGCGAGGACACAATCGAGATGCATGCCGACGCGCTGGTCGCCGGCGAGCGCGTCGTGCTGGTCGACGACCTGATCGCTACCGGAGGCACCGCGGAAGGCGCGGTGAAACTGCTGCGTCAGCTCGGCGCCAATGTGCTCGCCGCGTGTTTTGTCATCGACCTGCCCGATCTTGGCGGCGCCGAAAGGCTGCGCAAAATGGATGTGCCGGTGCGCACGCTGATTTCTTTCGCCGGGCACTAGCGATGCGCAATGCCGGCACGTGCTCCGGCGAGGCGTAGCCGAAGGGCGTCCGGCTACCTCAGTGCCGTATGACGTCGCTTTTCTCGCGCTTGCGATGGAAGCTGAGAATTTTTTGCGCCGTCGGCCGGGTCAAACGCTGGTACGAGATTTCGCATTTTTCGATATCGCCCAACGAACGCGGATTTTTTCCGGCGCTGAACGCGAGAATGATCTGGGTCGATTCCCAGGAAAGACCGATCGCTCGCGAAAGAATCACCAGAAACTCGGCGTGATCGTCCTTCACCTTGCGTTCCACGATATCGGGCGGCATGTCCGCCATGCGCGCAAGCGCGGCCACTGTTTCCTCGAAACGACCGGCCTTGGCAAAGGCCTCCAATTTCTCGATTTGCAACTGTCCCGATTGGCTCAAGGAATCGACCAGCACCTGCCCGCCCGCCTGCGACTGTGATTGGCCGGCGGAACGGGCGCGGATTTGCGCAGTCACGTCATCGACCGCACGCTGGATCTCGCCGCGGGCATGCGGGCTCTCGGCTTCCAGCTTGCGGCGAACCGCTTGCGATGCCGTCTCAAGCAGCTGCTCGAACAGTTGCGGCGGAAGATCCGGCCGGCCGCCGACGCAGGCGGCGAGTAGGTCATCGCCGTTCGAGCGATTGACCAGAATCGCGAATCCATTGTCGGAAAATTGGGCGCCCTTGTTCTTCGCCGTGCTGAGCACAACTTGCGGGTCGCCGCGCTCGACCAGAACATCGGTTACCGCAGCGTCAAGCTCTTTTCGGCGCGAGATCGCCAGCAAATGCTCCTGACTCTTGGTCCGGGCGCATTCGATCAGGGTTGCTTCATCGAGCCGCTCAGACTGGATGAGAACGGGAGAAGCCACGTCGATTGCATCGTCGTAGGCCAAGGCGGTGAGAATTTTTGCAGGCGCTTTGGCATAGGGCGCAAGGCGAAGCGCCAGCAATGCGCGTGCTGATTCCTCGATGGTCACCACCAGCCGGACAAAAATATCGTCAATCAGCGCGATTTCATCGTCGGAGTATTGATCGGCGTTGACCAGAAACAGATCGGTGAGACGGCGGACGATCTCGTTGCGGCGCTCGCCGGAACTCTGCGCGATGCTGCGCTCGATATCGTGAACGAAAGAAAGGGGGGCATTCATGGTCTTGGCGCCACTTCCTGTGGTTGGCCGATTGCTTGGCCACGGACCGGCCGGTCGTTCTGGCCGCACGATTTGAAAAAATTACCCGCTTTCCGCTTAAAAATGCCTAAAGCATAGCGGTGGGAAACGGCAGGCAGCCGTAACGCTTTGGATTGAAAACAGCGGCCCCAGCGGGCCCAAAATGGGTCTAATTCCGTTTTGGTCCCCAGGGACCGCCGCTCGGCGGTCCCGGCTCGGGGCCCCAGGGCCCTTCGACCGGGTTCGCCGCGGGCGAATCCGGCTCAGGTTGCCGGGAATTGGGCGAGGCTCCGGCGTCCGCCGTCTCGCCGCCGCCCCAGGGCCCGTAGGGCGGCGTCGCGGAAGCCGCCGGCGTTGCCTCGTCCTCCGGCGGTGCGAGCGCCAGCGGGCCGGGATCGTGCCCGCCGGCATATTTCACCAGCGCCTCGATACGCGCCTCGATCGGTGGATGGGTATCGAAAATGTTGGAGAAGTCCTCGCGCGGATTGTCGATGCACATCTCCATGACCGCGGAATTGGCACCGGGGATTTCGCCGCGTCCTTCGATCTTGCGCAGCGCCGAGATCATGGCGTCGGGATTTTTCGTCAACTCCGCCGAGCCCGCATCGGCAAGATATTCGCGCTGGCGCGACAGCGCGAAACGGATGACGATGGCGAGAATCCAGACCAGCGCGATCAGCGCGATCGCGATCAGCATGGCAATGCCGGCGCCGCCTCCGCCCTCGCCGTCGCCGCGCGAGCGCCGGCCGCCAAAGCCGCCATAGAATGCGTTCTGAAAGAAAAGACGAAATATCATCTCGCCGAAAAACGAGATCACCCCGGCGATCACCACCGCGATCACCAACATGCGCACATCGCCGTTGCGGATGTGGGTCAATTCGTGGCCGAGCACCGATTCGATCTCGGCATCGTTGAGCGCATTGATCAGCCCGCGCGTCACCGTGATTGAATATTGCTTTTCGTTGAGGCCGGTGGCGAAGGCGTTGAGCGCAGCGTCATCGGCAATGCGCAGCGTCGGCATTGTGATGCCGCGCGAGATGCACAAGTTTTCCAGCAGGTTATAGAGCCGCGGTTCCTGCTGGCGGGTGACCGGTTGTGCGTCGGTCACCGCATCGATCATCGCCTGATGGAACTGATAGGCGATCAATATCCAGACGATGGTGCCGATAGTGGCGAACGGTGCCGCCTTGACGAGGTCGTAGGCCGCCGCGCGAATCATGTAATTGACCGGCGCATTGATCGTGAGCGCTTCGGCCAGCAATGCGCCGGCAAACACCAGCACGTAGACCAGCACGAACAATCCGATCAGCAGCGCGATCGAGCGGCGCTTGTTGGACTGAATATGCGTGTAGAGACCGTAGGCGGCCATTATGGATCTTCCGTCATGTATGGACGGCCCGAAGTGCCGGACCCGGAATCCAGAGACCGAGCCCGGCGGTTGCATCTGTATTCCGGGTTCGCGGCCTACGGCCGCGCCCCGGAATGACACAGCCTAGAACTTCACGCTCGGCGCCTGTTCGAGTTGCGTGCGCTCCTCACCGACGTCGAAAAACGGCCGCGGGGTGAACCCGAACGAAGCGGCGAACATCGCCGCCGGGAAGGTCTGAATGCCGGTATTGTATTCCTGCACCGCGTTGTTGAAGAAGCGGCGCGACGCGGCAAGCTTGTTCTCGATGTCCGACAGGTCGGACTGCAACTGCTGGAAATTGGCGTTGGCCTTGAGGTTCGGGTAGTTTTCCGACAGCGCGAACAATTGCCGCAGCGCGCCGGTCAGCATGTTTTCGGCCTGCACTTTCTGCTCGATTCCGGGCGCGGAAATCGCGGCGTTACGGGCTTGGATCACCGCCTCGAGAGTTCCGCGCTCGTGCGCGGCATAGCCTTTGACCGTCTCCACAAGGTTGGGGATCAGGTCGTGACGCAGTTTGAGCTGCACATCGATATCGGCAAAGGCCTGGTTGGTCCTCTGCCGCATGGTAACCAGGCCGTTATAGACGCTGATCAGCCAGAGCACGGCGACCACAATGACGGCAATAACGATCCAGCCGGTGACGGACATAAGGCGGCTCCTCGCAAGAAACGCGATGAATAAAGCAAGCCTAGCCTAGATGGGAGGCGCTCCGCCAACGGCAACCGGGCGGGCCGGCGGCCCCCGGCGGCGGACGGAAGGTCTCGACTGGTAGAGAAAAGCGCTCCTCGCTCCCGCTAACTGGCTGATCCAAATAAAAAAGACCCCAAGCTGAGCTTGGGGTCTTTTCGCCAGACGGCTATTCGGGGGGTAAGGGGGGAGCCGCCCGACTGAAATGCACGAGCGGTTAACGTCGCCCCCACGATTTGGTTCCGGGCGCGTTCCATTCACATAGACGTTATCCACAGGTACGCAAGCGTCTTAAGGCCGACATCATTGGAAAGTTCCATGGCCGCCTCTGGGGACGAACAGCGTCGGAGGGCTCGGGTCATGAGCTCGGTGATGGTCAGGTGTCCCAATACCGGTCAGGCGGTTTCGACTGGGATCGAGGTCGAGCCCAGCGTATTCCGCAAATTGCCGAAGGTTGCCGCCCGCATGCACTGCCCGGCCTGCGGGCAGGACCATGTCTGGCTGACGAGTTCTGCCTGGCTTGCCGGTGAGCCGCAATTGGTTCAGGCTTCGCGGGCCGAAAAGACTGCGGCTGCTTAGCCCGCCTCTCTGAACCGCACCGCGGCCTCCAGATCGACCGAGACAAGTTGCGAGACGCCGCGTTCGGCCATGGTAACGCCGTACAGGCGGTTCATGCGCGCCATAGTGATCGGGTTATGGGTAATGATCACGAAGCGCGTGTCGGTCGATTTGGTCATCGCGTCTAGGAGATCGCAGAAGCGCTCGACATTGTGATCGTCGAGCGGCGCGTCCACTTCGTCGAGCACGCAGATCGGCGCCGGATTGGTGAGGAACACCGCAAAGATCAGCGCCAGCGCGGTGAGCGCCTGCTCGCCGCCCGACAATAGCGACAGCGTCGACGGCTTCTTGCCGGGTGGCCGCGCCATGATCTCGAGGCCGGCTTCCAGCGGATCGTCGCTTTCGATCAGTTGCAATTCGGCGGTGCCGCCGCCGAACAATTCGGTGAACAGGTGTTGAAAGTGCTTGTTGACCTGCTCGAACGACGACAGCAGCCGCTCGCGCGCCTCGCGGTTGAGGCTCTGGATGCCCTGGCGCAGCTTGCCGATCGCCTGCACCAAGTCGTCGCGTTCGGTGGTGAGGGAAGTGTGCTGAGCCTCGACCTCGCGCAATTCCTCCTCGGCGCGCAAATTGACCGCCCCCAGGCGCTCGCGCTCGCGCCGCAGCCGCTCCAGCGTGGCCTCGACCTCACCCATGTCCGGCAGCGCTTCGTTGAGCTTGACGCCGGCGAGTTCGGCCAAGCCGGAAGGCTCGATTTCCAGCATGTCATGAATCTCGCGGCCGATATCGGACAACCGGCGCTTGGCGGCCTCGTAACGCTCCTCGGCACGGGCAAGCTCTTCGCGCGCGGCGCCTGCCGCTTCGAGCGCCGCGCGGGCGTCACGGTCGGCCTCGGCGAGCGCGTTCTCCGCGGACTGCAAACGGTCGGCGCAGGCGCGCCGCTCGGTTTCGGCCGCCTCGATCTCGCTGATCAATGCACTGCGCTTTTCGGCGAAAATCCGCGGCGCGTTTTCAAGTTCGGCACGGTCGCGCCTGGCCTCGGCCATGCGCTGATCCAGCGTTGCGATCTGCAGCGCCGCACCCTGGCTGCGCTCGCGCCAGCCGGCTTGATCGGCGGCAAGCGCCGCCAGCCGGCGGTCGGCGAGTTCGGCTTCGCGCACGATTGCCTGCTGCTCCGCGCGCACGTCCGCGACAACGGCGCGCTTGGCGGCGATGTCTTCGCGCACCGCGGCAAGTTGGCTCTCGAGAAGGGCGGCCGGCGCCAGCGCCGCCAACGCCTTTTCAGCCTCCGCTTGGCCGCGCGCCGCTTCGTCGCGGTTTGCCGTCAGACGCATGCGCGCCTCGGCCAGCGCCGCCAGCCGCGCGGCGTGACGGTTACTCTCGCGCTCGGCCTCATCGTGGCGGTCGCGCGCGGCATGCAGTTCGCGCTGACGTTCGCGGGCGGCATTGCGTGCCTGCGCGTCCGCGTCCGCGGCGGTCTGCAAGGCGGCTTCGGCGGCTTCGACTGCGCCGCGCGCTTTCTCGGCATCGGCGCGCGCGACTCGCAATTCGGCATCGATATCGGCGAGGCGGGCCCGCTCGGCAAGACGGCGGGCGGCGCCGGTCGGCGCATGCGCGGCGGCAGCAAAGCCGTCCCAACGCCATAGGTCGCCCTCGAGCGAGACCAGCCGCTGGCCGGGCTTGAGCTGGCCTGCAAGCTGCACAGCGGTATCGCGATCGGCCACGCCGATCTGATTGAGGCGGCGGGCAAGCTCGGCCGGCGCCTGCACGTGCGCCAAAAGCGGCTGTGCGCCCTCCGGCAGCGCCGGATCGGCCGCGTCGATGGCCGATCCCATCCAGCGCATCGGGGCGGAAGGATCGACCGGCGCATCGAGGTCGTCGCCGAGCGCGGCACCGAGCGCTTTCTCATATCCTTTCTCGACCGCGATGTTATCCATGACTGGCGGCCACAGATTCTTGGTCTCGACCGCGAGCACCTTCGACAGAGTTTTCGCCTCGGTTTCCAGCCGCTGCAGCCGTCGCTCGGCGTCGGCGAGCGGTTTGCGGGCACTTTCGAGGTTGCTGCGCGCGGCGGCATGGGCTGCCTCAGCTTGCAGCGCGGCCGCTTCGGCCGTCGCCACGGCGCCTTGTACTTCCTCCACCGCTGCGGTGAAGGCGCCGAGGTCGAGACCGCCGCTTGCCTGCAAGGCGGCGAGTTCGCGCTCGACAACGGCGAGCTCAGCGTCAAGGCGCGCGACGCGTTCGCTCTGCTCGCGCGCGGCATTATCGAAGCGGCGGTGCTGGGCGATCAGATCGGCGAGTGCGGTGGTGACCTCGGAGAAGACTTTCTCGGCCTCGCTCAACTGGGCATCCGCCTGTGCCACGCGCGCATCGACGCCGCTGCGCCGGCCGGCGCTTTCGCGCGCCTCCTGCCGGATCGCCTCTTCCTCGGCGGCGAGGCGGGCGAGCGCTGCCTCCGCGTCGGTGGCGAGCTTCCGTTCATGCTCGACGTCGGCGGCCAATTGCACGAGCCGCAGGTCGAGCTCGGCCATACGGTCCTTGGCGCGTTGCTCCTCGCGGTCGAGCTCCTGCCGGGCAACAGTGAGCCGATGCAAGGCGGCGCCGGCACGCGCCTCGGCCTCGCGCAGCTCGGGCAGCGAGGCGGCGGCGAGCGCCTGACGCTTGGAGGCTTCCGCCTGCGCCAACGTGCGGGCGGCGACCTCGCGCTGGCCCATGTCCTTGGCGTGTTCGGCATTCGCCTGCTCGACGCTGGCCGCGCCCCAGCGCAAATGGAACAGCATCGCTTCGGTCTTGCGCACCTGTGCCGAGACCGTGCGGTAGCGGATCGCCTGTTTCGCCTGTTTCTTCAAGGCGTCCATCTGCGCGGCGAGCTGGCCGATCACGTCCTCGACGCGCAGCAGATTGGTTTCCGCCGACTTCAGTCGCAGCTCGGCCTCGTGGCGGCGAGCATGCAGGCCGGCAACGCCGGCAGCCTCCTCCAGCACGCGGCGGCGCTGCTCGGGCTTGGCCTGGATAATCTCGCCGATGCGGCCCTGATGCACCAGCGCCGGCGAGCGCGCACCGGTGGAGGCATCGGCAAACACGATCTGCACGTCGCGCGCGCGCACCTCGCGGCCGTTAATCCGGTAGGTGGAACCGGCCTCGCGCTCGATGCGGCGGGCGATTTCCAGCACTTCCTGGTCATTGAAAGCGGCCGGCGCCGAGCGTTCCGAATTGTCGATGGAAATCGCCACTTCCGCATTGTTACGAGCGGGCCGGGTGGTCGAGCCGGAGAAGATCACCTCGTCCATCGAGGACGCGCGCATGGACTTGTGGGACGATTCGCCCATCACCCAGCGCAAGGCTTCGACCAGGTTCGATTTGCCGCAGCCATTCGGTCCGACCACGCCGGTCAATCCCGGCTCGATCCGGAAATCGGTCGGCTCGACGAAGGATTTGAAGCCGAGCAGGCGCAGCCGCGTGAGCTTCATGATTCAGGACTCTTTCCCCGCGACGGCGAAACCCGCCGTCCTCCCAGCCTTGCATGTCGCAGAATGATGATTCGATCCAGGCCCTTGGATCGAAAGGTAGTTTCCCGATGCCGCATTTCGACCGCACAATGAATCGGCGCGCCCGATTAGGCAACAGGATCGTGGCGAGCAAAATCGATTTTGCAGATTTTTCCAGTGGCGCGCCGCTCCGATCGGAGACGTGCCCGCGCCCGCGCGAAGTCAAAAAACCCTTATCCTTTCTTGAGATAGGGGTCGATTATCTTGGCCATGTCCTCGATCGTCAGGGCCCCGTCGTGCGGGGTGCCATTGATGAAAAAAGTCGGGGTCGCATGCACCTTGAACTTGTCGATGGCGCGCTGACGCACGCTTTCGATGCCATCCAGGATCTTCTGATTCGACAGACACTCATCGAAGCTCTTCTCAGTGAATCCGGCCTGCTTGGCAATGGCGAGCAGCGGCGGCAGCGGCTTTTCGACAGCCCATTGCCGCTGCTGTTTGAACAGCGTGTCGACCAGCGCGTAATATTTCGACGGGTCGTCCTTGCCGGCGCAGCGCGCCAGCATGAAGGCTGCGGCGGCCAGACTGTCGAGCGGGAATTCCCGCAAAATATAGTAGACCTTGCCGGTATCGATGTAGCGCTTCTTGAGCTCAGGGAAAGTCGTCTCGTCGAAATGCGCGCAGTGCGGGCAGGTCATCGAGGCATATTCGATGACGGTGACAGGGGCCTTCGGGTCGCCCATGGGCATGTCGGGTAGCGCTTCCGGCTTCATCAATTCGGTGGTGTCAACCGCCGCCTGCGCCGCGGCACCGGTGAAATGCGGTAGCGCCGAAGCGCCGAGGAAAGTGGCGGCGAGCGCAAAGGTCACGCTGCCGTAACAGAATTCGCGACGGGTGATCTGCAATTGCAACTCCGTAGGCTCAGGGCCGGTCTGCCCGGCCCTCTGGCTAGCTAGATTACAACAATGTGGCAATGCCGGGCTGCCTGCCAAGACCCTGGCGCCTCTGGCGGCTATAGCCGATTTGGCCGCTGAAATACGTTGACCGTGGAGGAAGGCGGCGGCCGGTCGCTCACTTTTGCTTGATTGCCGCACCCAGGCGGCCGAGCGCCTGGCGCAATTCTGCGTCCTCGATTTCCGCCAAGCCCTCGGCAATGCGGGCGGCCGCGGCGGAGTCGGGGGGCGGCGGCCGTTTCGGCGGGTCGCGTCGCCGTAAGGGAGCTTGGCGCAACGCGATACGGCCGATAGCCCGCCAGCCGAAAAAGCGGTTGACCTGCTCCATCAGCACCGCAGAAAGGTGCTGAATTTCGATTGCCACCGGCCCCTCGACCCGCAGCACCAGGGTAGCCGGTTCGGGCGTCTCGCCAGTTACGGTGCGTGGCCAATTGATCTTGATCGGCTCGCAGTGGCCGGCAATGTCCCGGCCGACGATTTCGCTCCAGCGGGTGATGATTTCGGCCGAGGCAAAGCCTTGCGCCTTCACGGCGTTGCTTAGGGTTCCCCCGGTGAGTTCGGAAAGCGGCCGGGGAAAACTGCGCGCGGGCTTGTTCATGCCTGGGTATCTCGTGGCATCGTCGGCGCGATGAGCCTAGCAGTCTGCACCCGACACCGAAAGAAACCCGCCGACGCGGATGTGGACGGCGGGCGCGGCAATTTGTTGTTGGCCTGGTACGACTGCCACCGGCGCGCGCTGCCATGGCGGGCACCGCCGGGCGAGCCTGCCGACCCCTATCGGGTGTGGCTCTCCGAAATCATGCTGCAGCAGACCACGGTAAAAACGGTCGGGCCCTATTACGCGCGCTTTCTCAAGCGCTGGCCGACTATAGGGGACCTCGCGGCGGCAAGCCTCGATGACGTAATGCGCGCCTGGGCCGGCCTCGGCTATTACGCGCGCGCCCGCAATTTGCACGCCTGTGCGCGTGTTGTGGCCAAGCGACACTGTGGCGTCTTTCCGGACAACGTCGATGCGCTGCAGGCGCTGCCCGGCATCGGCGGCTACACGGCCGCCGCGGTAGCGGCGATCGCCTTCGATGCGCCGGCGGTGCCGGTCGACGGCAATGTCGAGCGGGTGGTGGCGCGGCTGTTCGCGGTCGAAGAGCCGCTTGCGCAGGCAAAACCTGCCATCAAGCGGCTGGCCGCCTCGCTGCTGCCGCAAAGCCGCTCCGGCGACTTCGCGCAAGCGCTGATGGACCTCGGCGCGACGCTTTGCTCGCCCAAACGGCCGGCCTGCGCGCTTTGCCCTTGGAGCGAGGTCTGTGTTGGGCGGACGCGGGGCGATCAGGAGACGTTTCCGCGCAAGGCAATAAAGCGCGAGGGCCGGTTGCGGCGTGGCGCCGCTTTCGTCGTGCTGCGCGCCGACGGTTGCGTGCTCTTGCGCCGGCGGCCGGAAAAAGGGCTGCTCGGCGGCATGAGCGAAGTCCCGGGCAACGAATGGTCGACTGATTTCGACCTGACGCGCGCGCTCGATGCCGCGCCGCGCTTGCACGCCACGGTCAAATGGCGGCGACTACCGGGTTTGGTGCGCCACGTGTTCACGCATTTTCCGCTCGAGCTCGTCGTATTCATCGGCGAGGCGTCGCGCGCAACGCCGGCGCCGAAAGGCTCGCGCTGGGTCAAGCGCGCCGAACTTGGCGGCGAGGCGCTGCCGACGGTGATGCGCAAAGTGCTGGCGCACGCATTCGAAAATAACAAATAGGGAGAAATGCCATGAGCATCGAACGCAAGGAAGTCGGCGCCCGCATGAGCCAGATCGTCGCGCACGGCGATACCGTCTATCTCGCCGGCATCGTCGCGCGCGCGAACAAGGGCAAGAGCGTGACCGAGCAAACGCGCGAAATCCTCTCCACCATCGACGGCTATCTGGCGCAGGCCGGGACCGACAAATCGAAGCTGCTCTCGGCCAATATCTGGATCACCGACATGGCCAAATTCGCCGAGATGAATGCGGTGTGGGATGCTTGGGTCGCTCCTGGCCAGACGCCGGCGCGCGCCTGCGTCGAGGCCAAGCTCGCCGCGCCCGATTACCATGTCGAAATCATGGTGGTGGCGGCGAAATAAAGGCCGAAAGGTTTGTTCATGGCGTTCGATTTTGCACCGCTCTTTCCGCTGGGACTGCCGGCGCCCGCAGTAAAATGGACCGGCGCGCCCAAATTCAATTTTACCGGTGGCAATAACGATCCCGACGAAGTGCCGGTCGAAGGCTTGATGGCCGCGGCGAATGCGGTGCTCGCGCGCGAGGGCAGGATGCTGTCGAGTTACGGTTTGCGTAGCGGACCGCAAGGGTACCAGCCGCTGCGCGAGTTTCTCGCCGCCAAGCTCAAGCGCGACGCCGGAATCAATTGCGCGTTTGACGACATTCTCCTCGTTTCTGGCTCGCTGCAGGCGCTCGATCTGGTCAACGCGGCGCTGCTGACGCGCGGGGACACGGTGATTGTCGAACGGGATTGTTACCAGGGAACGCTTACGCGCTACGAGCGGCTCGGCGTGAAGGCGGTCGGCATCCCGCTCGATTCGGGCGGCATGCGCATGGAGGCGCTGGAAGCAGCACTCGCCGATCTCAAACGGCGAAACGTGCGGCCCAAGTTCATCTACACCATTCCGACCGTGCAGAACCCAACCGGCACGATCATGGACGAGGAGCGGCGCGCCACCTTGCTGAAGCTTGCGGACGAATACCGCGTGCCGATTTTCGAGGATGATTGTTACGCCGACCTTATCTGGGATGGGGTGCGGCCGAAGGCGATCTACGCAATGAGCGAGAGGGCCAACGTCATTCATATCGGCTCGTTTTCGAAGTCGATCGCACCGGCGCTGCGGGTCGGTTTCATCGTCGCCCCTTGGGTCATGCTCTCGCGCATCTTGGCGTTGAAGACCGACGCCGGTTCGGGCGCGCTCGAGCAGATGGTGCTCGCCGAATATTGCGCACAGCATTTCGCAACGCATGTGCCCGACCTTCGCCGCGCGCTGCATCGCAAGCTCGAGACGCTGATGGACGTGCTCGGCGAGCAGTTCGGCACGGCGGCCGAATTCGAAAAGCCGCAGGGCGGAATTTTCCTTTGGGTGAAACTGCCGGATCAGGTCGACAGCCAGAAACTCTACCAGTCGGCGCTTGCCGCAGGCGTCGCCATCAATCCAGGGCCGGAATGGTCAACCGACCGGGCGCACAGCAGGAGCCGCTTGCGGCTTTGCTTTGCCAGGCCGTCGCACGCCGAAATCCGCGAGGGCATTGCCGTGCTCGCCGATATCTGCCGCAAGGAATTCGGCGTGCCGGCGCGCAGCGCCAATGTCGAGCGCCGGTTGGAGGCCTGATGCAGTCGTTATTGCCGCTGGCGCAAAAAATCGCGTCCCGCCTGATCGAGCGCCACGAGACGATTGCCATCGCCGAGTCCTCGACCGGCGGGCTGATCGCGGCGGCCTTGCTCAGCGTTCCCGGCGCATCGGCCTACTTTATCGGCGGCGCGGTCGTCTATACGCGCACCTCGCGTGCGGCGCTGCTTGGGATCAACGACGCGGAAATGACTGGGATGCGGGCGTCGACAGAGCAATACGCGCTGCTGTGCGCGCGGCGCATGCGCGAGCGCAATGCCGCGACTTGGAGCCTGGCGGAGACCGGCGCCGCCGGTCCGACCGGCAACCGCTACGGCGACGCGGCAGGTCACAGCTGCATCGCCGTCGTCGGCCCAGCGGTCGAAAAAACAATCACGCTGGAAACCGGCAGCAATGATAGACAGGCGAACATGCGCGCGTTCGGAATGCGTGCGCTGAAACTCTTTTATGAAGCGGCGTCCGCGAAATAGATTTTCCTTGTGACGATGACGAAGATGGACAAATTGAGGATTATTCCGCCGCTTCCGCCATCTCCGCGCGCACGACGGCGCGCAACTCGTCGATAAGCGTAAGCCCCCTCGGTGTCTCGACATGCCAGAAGGTCCAGCCGTTGCAGGCTTCCAGGCCCTGCGCCAGCGCGCCGATGCGGTGGATCGAGCCGACGCGGTCACCCAACGCGACGGCGCCATCGGCGCGCACCAGCGCCTTGTGCCGCCTCTTGGCGTCGGTAAGCCGAGCGCCCGGCGTGACCAATCCGCGCTCGATCAGCGCCGCGAACGGGACGCGCGGCGCTTCGCGCGCAGTCATGAAGGGCGCGAGCGTCGGCGCCTCCAGCGGCTTGGTCGCGGCGATGCGCTTTTCCGCCGCCTTGGCGTAAGTCGCATCGCGCTCGCAGCCGACAAAGCGCCGCCCGAGCCGCTTGGCCATCGCGCCGGTCGTGCCGGTACCGCAAAACGGGTCGAGCACCAGGTCGTCGACGCGCGAGCTCGACAGGATGACGCGCGCCAGCAATGCTTCCGGTTTTTGGGTTGGATGCAGCTTCTTGCCGTCGCGGCCCTTCAGCCGCTCTTCACCCGTGCACAAGGGCAGCATCCAATCGGAGCGCACCTGGATGTCCTCGTTGCCGGCCTTCAGCGCTTCGTAATTGAAGGTGTAGCCCTTCGCATTCGGCTCGCGCGCGGCCCAGATCATGGTCTCGTGCGCATTGGTGAAGCGCCGGCCGCGGAAGTTCGGCATTGGGTTGGACTTGCGCCAGATCACGTCGTTGAGGATCCAGAAACCGAGATCCTGCATGAGCGCGCCGACGCGAAAGATGTTGTGATAAGAGCCGATCACCCAAATGGTGGCGGAGGGCTTCATCACCCGCCGGCAGGCAATGAGCCAACGCTTTGTGAAATCGTCATAGACGGCAAAGCTCGCGAACTTGTCCCAATCGTCGTCGACCGCGTCGACGTGCGAATCGTCCGGGCGTTTCAAGTCGCTGTTGAGCTGGAGATTGTATGGCGGATCGGCGAACACCAGATCGACCGACGCCGCCGGCAATTGCGACATCTGTTCGGCGCAGTCGCCGAGCAGGACGTGGGTCGATGGCGTGTTCTCGGAAACTACACGGGGCGCCCGCATGGGCGCCCCGCGACGCGACACAACCATGAGAACTGTGACTCAAGGACGACGCGGTCGGTGACGCGGGACCTACAACCGACTGGTATGACTATGGCCTGCCATGGTGAAAAAACGGTTTAAAAACCGGCGGCAGGACTGGGCAAATTCTGCCTATGATACTTCGACTTAGCTGCCATTGCCCGCAGTCGGCTGCGTCATTATGGGACGCGTGCGATGCCGCGCTTCGCGAACGGCGAATGCCGTGCCCTCAGCCGAAGCGCGGCGCAGTAAGTTAATCAGACATTACTCGTTCCGTTCGCCCGCTCGACGATGCGAACGACATCGGACATGATGCTGTTGAGCTTGAAATCCTTCGGCGTATAGACCGCGGCGACGCCGGATTTCTCCAGCGCCTCGGCGTCCTCCGGCGGAATGATGCCGCCGACCACGACCGGCACCTGCAATCCGGCCTTCTTCATTCTGCCGACCACGTCTTTGACCAACGGCAGATGGCTGCCGGAGAGCACCGACAGGCCGATCACGTGCGCCTTCTGCTTGCGCGCGGCATCAACGATCTCTTCCGGCGTCAGCCGAATGCCCTCGTAGACGACCTGCATGCCGGCGTCGCGCGCGCGCACCGCGATCTGCTCGGCGCCGTTTGAATGGCCGTCGAGGCCTGGCTTGCCGACCAGGAAAGTCAGCCGGCGGCCGAGCTTGCGCGACACGCGGTCGACGTCGGCGCGAATGTCGTCGAGGCCGGTGACGTCATTACGCATCGCTCTGCCGACGCCGGTCGGCGCGCGGTATTCGCCGAAGGCCTGACGCAGCGTCCAACCCCATTCGCCGGTGGTCACGCCCGCCTTGGCGCATTGGATCGAGGCCGGCATGATGTTGCCCAAGCCGGCAGCGGCGCGCTTGAGTTCGTTGAGCGCTTCTGCGACCGCGCGCCTGTCGCGGGCTGCGCGCCAAGCCTTCAGCTTCTCGATCTGCCCGCGCTCGGCGTCTTCGGATACCGTGAGGATGGCGTCGGCGGCCGCTGCCAGCGGCGACGGCTCGCTCTCGAGATATTTGTTGACGCCGACCACGATCTGCTCGCCGCGCTCGATCGCCTCCAGCCGCGCGGTGTTCGATTCGACGAGCTGCTGCTTCATGTAGCCGGTGTCGACTGCGGCGACCGCGCCGCCCATCTCCTCGATGCGCTTGAGCTCTTCCTTGGCCTCGTGCTTGAGTTCGGCGACTTTGCGCGCGATCTCGGTCGAGCCATCGAAGATGTCGTCATATTCGAGCAGGTCGGTTTCGTAGGCGAGAATCTGCTGCATGCGCAACGACCATTGCTGATCCCACGGCCGCGGCAAGCCGAGCGCCTCGTTCCAGGCCGGCAGCTGCACGGCGCGGGCGCGGGCGCCCTTCGACAGCGTCACCGCCAGCATCTCCAAGAGAATGCGCGCGACATTGTTCTCCGGCTGCGGCTCGGTCAGCCCAAGTGAATTCACCTGCACGCCGTAGCGGAACCAGCGCTGCTTGGGGTCGCTCACGCCGTAGCGCTCACGCGTGATCTCGTCCCACAATTCGGTGAAGGCGCGCATCTTGCAGACTTCGGTGATGAAGCGCAGGCCGGCATTGACGAAGAAGGAGATGCGCCCGACCACCTCGCCGAATTTCTCCGCGGGTACCTGGCCGGAGGCCTTCACAGTGTCGAGCACCGCGATTGCGGTTGCCAGCGCGAAGGCAAGCTCCTGCACCGGCGTCGCACCCGCCTCCTGCAAGTGGTACGAGCAGACATTGATCGGATTCCATTTCGGAATCTCTTTCGTCGTGAAAAGAATCACATCCTTGATCAGGCGCATCGAGGGCGCCGGCGGAAACACGTAAGTGCCGCGCGAGAGATACTCCTTGATGATGTCGTTCTGGATGGTGCCCTGCAGGCTCGAGCGCGGCGCGCCCTGCTCGTCGGCGACCGCGATATAGAGCGCCATAAGCCACGCCGCAGTGGCATTGATGGTCATCGAGGTATTCATCGAAGCGAGCGGAATGCCCTCGAACAGCGCGCGCATGTCGCCGAGGTGGCAGATCGGCACGCCGACTTTGCCGACCTCGCCGCGCGCCAGCACGTGATCGGAGTCGTAGCCGGTTTGGGTCGGCAGATCGAAGGCGACCGAAAGCCCGGTCTGACCTTTGGCCAGGTTCTTGCGGTAGAGCGCGTTGGAGTCCGCGGCCGTCGAGTGGCCGGCATAGGTGCGGAAAATCCAGGGCTTGTCGCGCATCCGCCGGGGGCCGCCCGCAGGCTCGGTCATGCTGCCGCCTCTATTCTTGTGCAATGCAGCATAAGCCGCGGCGGCTCGCAAGTGCCAATTCGACCGCACCAAGACCTTTGGCGAAAGTCACAACGGCACCGCAGACAAAAGGCTGCGGGCGCAGGTGAGACAACGCCCATCAAGCGCCCACTGTGTCGGCTAGCGTCACAACTCCGAGGAGCTCAACAACCATTGGCCTGGCGCGGCGCGAAAGTTAGGCTGACCGAAGCCGCAACCGCAATCGCCGCCAAACAAATTCAGCTGAGGCAGTCGGAGCACATGCCATGAGTCGCGCGCTGATCATCGGCGGCTCGCTCGGCGGCTTGTTTGCCGGCCTGTTTCTGCGCCAGGCCGGTTGGGATGTGAGGGTGTTCGAGCGCAGCACCGGCGACCTCGCCAGCCGCGGCGTCGGCATCGGCACGCATGTCGAATTATTCGAGGTCATGCGCCGGCTGGGGGTGACCGTCGACGAATCGATCGGCGTTGCGGTCACTTCGCGCATCTGCCTCGGGCGCGATGGCACGGTGATCGCGCGGCTGCCATTTGAAAAAGTCTTGAGCTCGTGGACGCTGTTCTACCGCGCGCTACGCCGACGTCTGCCGGATGAATGCTATCGGCCGGGCATGCAGCTTGAGGATGTCGCGCAACATGGCGCAAGCGTCACCGCCGTCTTTGCCGACGGTGCGAGCGCGGAAGGTGAGCTGTTGATCGGCGCCGATGGCTTGCATTCCACGGTGCGGGCGCGCGTTTTCACTGGCCCCGCGCCGAGCTATGCCGGCTATGTCGCTTGGCGCGGCGTGATCGAGGAGCACGCGGTTCCGGCTGCCTGTGCCGAACTCATCGACTCCTATACCTTCTTCCTGACGCCGCGCGAGATGGTGCTCTGCTATTGGCAGCCGGGCGCCGACGATGATCACCGCCCGGGGCGTCGCCGCTTGAACTGGCTCTGGTACCATCCGGTGCATGCGGCCGCGCTGCCGGACATGTGCACCGATGCGACGGGGCGGCATCATCTTGCCATTCCGCCGCCGCTGATCCGGCCGGAGGTGATCGCCGCGTTCCGCAATGAGGCGCGCGCGATTTTGCCGCCGCAATTCATCGCGCTGACCGAGGCGACGGCCGCCCCGTTCTTCCAGCCGATCTTCGATTTTGAATCTCCGCGCATCGTTGCCGGACGCGTCGCGTTGCTGGGCGACGCCGCCTTTGTCGCGCGCCCCCATGTCGGCGCGGGTGTGACCAAGGCGGCGCTGAACGCAGCGTGGGTCGCGGATGCATTGACCGCCACGCCCAACGACGTCGATGCCGCGCTTGCCAACTACGAGTCGCGGGCACGGGTATTTGGCTCAGCCCTGGTGGCGCGCGCCCGCTATCTCGGCGCTTATCTTGAAGACCCGCCGCGCCCGGGCCTCGTGCCCGATCCTATTCCGGTAATGCAGTCCATCGGCGCGCCGCTGCGCGACATCCCTGAGCTGGCGGGAATGATTTGACATGGACGGATGCCCCGATTTGCCTTCGAACTCGCCGACGCGGCGGCAGACCGACGTCGGCATAAGTCTATCTTATTGCACCGCAGCATAAATTGCGGCAGACTCGGCGAAGCTGTCGCGCGCAAGGAGAGTGGACATGCCGGCCACCGCACCCGCCAGGAGCATTGCTCCGCTCAAGGACCTCTACGATATCGGCGAGATTCCGCCGCTCGGCCACGTGCCCGAAAAAATGCACGCCTGGGTCATCCGCAAGGAGCGGCATGGCCCCCCCGATAAATCGTTCCAACTCGAAGTGGTGCCGACGTGGCCGATCGGCGAGGACGAGGTGCTGCTTTTGGTGATGGCCGGCGGCGTCAACTACAACGGTGTCTGGGCCGGCCTCGGCCAGCCGATCTCCACCCTCGACGTGCACAAGCATCCGTTCCACATCGCCGGTTCTGACGCCTCCGGTGTGGTCTGGGCGGTCGGCAAGAAGGTCAAGCGCTGGCGGGTCGGCGATGAAGTCATCGTCCATTGCAATCAGGACGACGGCGACGACGAGGACTGCAATGGCGGCGATCCGCTGCTCTCGCCCTCGCAACGCATCTGGGGCTACGAGACGCCGGACGGCTCGTTTGCGCAGTTCTGCCGCGTGCAATCGCGGCAATTGATGCACAAGCCGAAGCATCTCTCCTGGGAGGAGGCGGCTTGCTACACGCTGACGCTGGCGACCGCCTATCGCATGCTGTTCGGCCATTCGCCGCACACGCTCAAGCCCGGCGACAATGTGCTGGTGTGGGGCGCCTCCGGCGGGCTCGGCGTGTTCGGCGTGCAGCTTGTCGCCGCCTCCGGCGCCAATGCGATCGGCATCATTTCCGACGATTCCAAAGCCGAATATGTGCTCAATCTCGGCGCCAAGGGCGTGATCAACCGCAAGGAATTCAAGTGCTGGGGCCAGATGCCGGCGGTCAACTCGGCCGAATTCGGCGAATGGACCAAGGAGGCGCGCCGCTTCGGCAAGGCGATCTGGGACATCACCGGCAAGCGCGACGTCGACATCGTGTTCGAGCATCCGGGCGAGCAGACCTTCCCGGTGTCATGTCTGGTGGTGAAGCGCGGCGGCATGGTCGTGTTCTGCGCCGGCACCACCGGCTATAATATCACGTTCGACGCGCGCTATGTGTGGATGCGGCAGAAACGCATTCAAGGCTCGCACTTCGCGCATTTGAAGCAGGCAAGCCAAGCCAACCGCTTTGTGCTCGAGCAGCGCATCGACCCCTGCATGAGCGAAGTGTTCGAGTGGGAGAAAATCCCGCTCGCGCATATGAAGATGTGGAAGAACCAGCACCCGCCCGGCAACATGGCGGTGCTGGTCAGCACTCCGGCCAAGGGCCTGAAGAATTTCGAGGACGTGCAGGAAGCGGTGGGCGGCTAATCACGCGCCGCTCGCTTCGGCCCGTTTCGACCGCAGCTCCCCTCGAGCGCGACGTTAATGGCCGTGTTCAGCTCGCCGCCGAATATGAACACCGAGGCGCAGACATAAAGGAACACCAGCGCGATCATCGCCGAGGCGAGTCCCGAATACATCGATGTGTAGGCGAAGGCGAACTGGGCGAGGTAACGGCCGAACACCGCGCCGCTGACCAGCCACAGCAGCATCGTGGCGATGATGCCCGGCGCGATCTGGCGGAAAGTGCGTCGGCCGGCCGGCAGCCAGCGGTGCAGGATCACCAGGGCCACGATCAGCACCGTCGCCGCTATGGCATAGCGCAAGACGGTCACCAGATTGCCGAACGGCTGTACCGCCGGGACATATTCAACGAGTTTGGCCCAGATCAGCGGCCCGAGCACCACCAGAAAGGCGAAAGCGAGGATCGCCACCGCGCCGACCAGCACATAGAAGATCGATTCGAGCCGCAGGAGCCACCATGAGCGCTGCTCGGCGATGTCGTAGGCGCGGTTGAGGCCGATGCGCAGGCCTTCGACGCCGCTGGAAGCAAAATAGAGCGCGAACAGCGAGCCGAAGGTGAGCACGTCGCCGCGCGTATTGGTGAGCACGCCGGTGATGTCCTTGGCGATCGGCCCGGCGACCTGCTTTGGCCAGGCTTCCAACAGGATACGGGCGGCTTCGTCGGCGAGCTCTTTGGAGCCGAAGAAAAACCCGGCGAGCGCGGTGACCACGATCAGGAACGGAAACATGGCCATCAGCGTGGAGAGTGCGATGTGGCTGGCGATCGCCCAGCCGTCGTCGGCAAGAAATTGCCGCGATGCCTCGACGGAGATTCGCAGCGATAGCTTGAGAAAATGCAATGGATTGCTCCAAAGGGCTCTCGCCCTTCAGATCATCGATTGTCGCGTCGTTTGCAAGGGCGGCCGCCGCGCTCCGCTGTCATTGTCCGCGCAAGGGGCAATCCCGTAATCATCGCGCTCGCTTGATACTCGCTCCCCGTTTGTGAGGGGGACGACAGTCAAGGACGGGAAATCAGGCAGCCTGCACGCTGTTGAGGAATTGCCGCACTTCGTCTTCCAGGCCTTCGGCCTCGACTGCCACCGAGTCGGCGAGCGCCTTCACGTCGCCGGCGGTAGCGCGCGCGTTTTTGGTGACGCCGGCCACCCGGCTCATCGCTTCGGCGCCGCTGCGCGCCTCGCCGGAGGCGCGGGTGACGCCTTCCGCGATCGAGGCGACCGCCGAGTTCTGCTGATCGACCGTCGCGGCCACCATGGTGGCGATCGACGACATTTCGCGAATGATGGCATTGACCTGCTCGATCGCCTGTGCCGCGTCGGCGGCGGTCGACTGGATCGAGCCGACCTGCTCGGCGATCTCCTCGGTAGCCTTGGCGGTTTGGCCGGCCAGTGATTTGACCTCGGCCGCGACCACCGCGAAGCCCTTGCCGGATTCGCCCGCGCGCGCCGCCTCGATGGTGGCGTTGAGCGCCAGCAGATTGGTTTGCCCGGCAATCGCCTGGATGAGGCCAACCACCTCGCCGATGCGGGTGGCGGCATGGCCGAGCTGCGCCATGGTGGCGACGGTGCGTTGAGCTTCCGACACCGCGCGGCCGGCGACGTCGGTCGATTTGGTGGCCTGCGCGGCGATTTCCCCGATCGAGGCGGCCAGTTCTTCGACCGAGCCGGCGGCGGTGGTGACATTGTCGGAAGCTGCGCTCACCCTTTGCTCGGCGGTTTTTGCTTCGACCGACATTTTGTCCGCCGAGTCGTTGAGATCGCTCGAGCTCATTTCCAGCTTGAGCGAGGCGGCGCGCAATTTACTGAGCGCATTGCCGACCGACTGATTGAAATGAGCGATGGTCATGGCGATCGTGTCGCTGCGCTGTTCGCGCGCGTGGCTCTCCTCGGCCTGCGCCTGCGCCAGTTTTTCCCGCTCGATAATGGTGTCGCGGAACACGATCACGCTGCGTGCCATTTCGCCGATCTCGTCGCGCGCATTGGTCGCCGGAATGCGCGTGCTTACATCGCCTTCCACGAGTCGCCTCATCACCGTGGCGAGGCCGTTGAGCGGCCGCGTGATGCTGCGGCCGATCAGCCAGCTGAAGCCGATGCCGATGATGACCGTGGCGACGCCGACCACGATGATGCCGATACGGGTGCGCGCCTGCGCGGCCGCGAGCTGGGACGATGCCCACAATGCGGCGCCGTTCGCCGACATGATGATGGCATCGGCGCGCGGCAGCATGTCCTGGCTGTCGATGTCGATGAGCGCGCGCAGCGGATGGGCGCGGTCCGAGACTGCGATCCATTGCGCGAAAGCGTCGGCGTAACGCTTAACTTCGTTCTCCAGCTTGCTCTTCATCTCTCGCGTACCGTCGACGTTTTCGAAGGTACCCGTGAATTGCTGATAGCCGGAGAGGAAAAGCTGGTGAGTAAGCTCGGTCTGATTGAGCCGGTACTCGGCTTCGTAATCGCGCATGGTGAGCAAAGCCATCATCAGTTTTTTGGCCGTGGCGTCGTCAAGCCAAGTCATGTTCTCGTTGATGATTCGCTCGACCGCATCACCAGCTTTGCGTAGCTTGTCGCGCAAGCCGCTGCTGTCGTCAAAGCCGAGCGCTTGCTGCTCTTTCACCAGCTTATTGAAATTCTCACCAATGCCCGAAAGGTCCTTGCGCAGCTTGGCGATATTGTCTTTTTGCCGCGGAGTAACCGAGGCCTCGATCGTGTCGAGGTTCTTGACAGCTGCGATCTGTGAAACTTCGAACACCTTGATCAGGTCGTTTTTCGGCGACGCCGTAAAATCTTTGGCGGCTATCCGCATGGACGCCACCGCGGCCTTGAAATCGCGACTGGCATCGGCAAGCGCAGTGGCCGACTTGGCGGTCTGGAACGCCGCGCCGACGTCGCGCTCGCCCGCCGCATAGGTGAGCCCATTGGCGAGGAAGCCGAGCACCGGCATCGATGCCAAGACGACGATGCGGGTGCGCACCGAGAGCGAGCCGACCAGCCGGCTCAGCCGGGCAAATGGTTGGGAAAGCAATTCGAGGCGGAGGGCAGAGCGGCTAAGCTGCATAAGACCGGGTCCGTCCCGCGAGTCGTATCGCAATGCGTGTAGCGGTAACTGGGTCATGGAAGCGCGAAATGGTTAATTTTGTAGCAATTTCGCCAATTTTCGCCGAAGACACAGGCATTTCTGGCTCACGCAATTTCCAGCCACTTTCCAATTGTGCACTGCACGCGTAGTCTGCGCTGCCGGCTGCCACCGAGGGTAAAGATGCCGATTGCCGCCTCCCGTCCCGCTCCCGAACATGAACTCGTCGAGCTCGCCCGCGCGGCGGCCGCCGCTGCCGATGCCTTGCTTGCCGACGCGACCCAGAAGGTGCGTGAGCGGGTGATGGTGGAGAACCATGTAGTCGGCCGCCTGTTCGATCGCGAGCAGCGCGCCGCGCACGGGCTCGCCTGGCTCGCCACCTGTGTCGAGGCGGTGCGCCAGCTCGCGGCCTATGCGGAACGGGTGGTCGCCGACGACACGTTCGGCGAAATCGAAGAGCATTTGGTGCGGATCGGGCTCGGCGAATATCTCGCGCAGATCGTCGGCGGCATCCCGATGAGCCAAGGCGAGATCGTGCGGCCGAGCGACTTCGGGCTCGGCGCAGCGCAGGTCGCCGCCCGCATCGGTCCCGCCTTCGACAGCTTGATGGCAACCGGCAACACCGCGGACCGTCGCGCCCGGCTAATCGAGTTGATGCGGGTAAGCCATAACGCGACCGTCGGTGTTTGCGGGCTCGACGATACGCTGGAATCGATCCGCGAGGAGATGCGCAAATTCGCCGACAGCGAGGTTATCGGCAGTGCGCAAGGCTGGCATCGCACCAATAGCTACATTCCGCTGGACGTCATCGGACAGATGTCGGAACTCGGCGTGTTCGGGCTCACCATCCCGGAAGAGTTCGGCGGCATGGGCCTCGGCAAAGAGTCCATGTGCGTGGTCTCCGAGGAACTGTCGCGCGGCTATATCGGAGTCGGTTCACTCGGCACCCGCTCGGAGATCGCCGCCGAACTGATCCTCGGCGGCGGCACCGCCGAGCAGAAAGCCAAATGGCTGCCGAAGATCGCCTCCGGCGAAATACTGCCGACTGCCGTCTTCACCGAGCCCAATACCGGCTCCGATCTCGCCTCGATCAAGACCCGCGCGGTACGCGAGGGCAATGTCTACAAGGTCTACGGCAACAAAACCTGGATCACCCATCCGGTGCGCGCCGATCTGATGACGCTCTTGGTGCGCACCAATCCAAAGGAAGCCGGGCATCGCGGCCTGTCCATGCTGCTGGCGGAAAAGCCGCGCGGCGACGACGCCAAGCCGTTTCCGGCGAAAGGCATGAGCGGCACTGAGATCGAAGTGCTCGGCTATCGCGGCATGAAGGAATACGAGATCGCCTTCGACGGCTTCGAGGTGAAGGCGGAAAATCTCCTCGGCGGCGTCGAAGGGCTCGGCTTCAAGCAGCTGATGCAGACCTTCGAGGCCGCCCGCATCCAGACGGCGGCGCGGGCGATCGGCGTGGCGCAGGCCGCCATGGAAATGGCGCTCGACTATGCGCAGAGCCGGGTGCAATTCGGCACCCCGATCATCGCTTTCCCGCGCGTCGCCGACAAGATCGCGATGATGGCGGCGGAAATCATGATCGCGCGCCAGCTCACTTATTTCGCCGCGCGCGAAAAGGACTCCGGCCGCCGCTGCGACCTCGAAGCCGGCATGGCCAAGCTCTTGGCCGCGCGCATCGCCTGGGCCAATGCCGACAATGCGGTGCAGATCCACGGCGGCAACGGTTTCGCCCTGGAATTCCCGGTGTCGCGCATTCTGTGCGATGCCCGTATTCTCAATATTTTCGAGGGAGCTGCGGAGATTCAGGCCCAGGTTATCGCCCGGCGCCTGCTGGATGGGACGAACTGATTTCCTGCAACAAATCCGTTCTGGCGGGCGTTTGATCCAGAGCAAAAGCTGGTCGCCGCGGCTATCCTAGGGTGGCGCAGACAATTAGGAGGTCAATCCATGTCGGATTTATTGATTCGTCGCGGCGAGTGGATCGTGGTCTGCGACGGCGCCAAAGCGCTGGTGTTGGAGAATGCCGGCGATCTCAAGTTCCCCAAATTCAAAACCATCGAGGTTCTCGAACAGAAGGACTTGCCGACCCACGAACTCGGCGCCGCTGAGCCCGGGCGCACTTTCAATTCGGTTGGCTATGGCCGCGGCACGGTCAAGCAAACCGATTGGCACGACCAGGCCGAGCAGCAATTCCTCACCCATCTGGCCCAACGGCTCGATGCCGCAGTTGCCGGCGGCAAGGTCAAATCGCTAATCGTGGTTGCCCCGCCGCGCGCCCTAGGCATGATCCGTCCCGTTTATTCGCAGGCGCTTAAAGCCGCGGTTCGCGCCGAGCTCGACAAGGACTTTGTCAAGCTGCCGGTCTATGAGATCGAAAAGCGGCTGACCGCCTGACCTTTCGGCTGTCGTAGGCTGATTGTCGCTGGTACGCCGCAATTGCGATGCTATGGTCGCCGCCGCAGAGGGGACATCGAGGCCGGCGAATGAAGCGGAATGGCGGGCAGTGCCTGCGCGGCGGCGCCGTGCTCCTCTTCGCCGCCATGCTGGCCGCCTCTGTCGCGGCCGCCCAAGCGCAGCCGGCCAAGCCGCCAGCCGCCGCTAGCCCGGCGCCGGCCGCCAATCGGCCGGCCGACCTGCTGGCGGTGCCGAGCTTCTGGGACCCGCGCCGGCGGCCGGAGCGGCCGGACCTCACCCGCATCAGCATCATCCGCTTTCTCACCGAAATCGACTATCCGCCGTTCGATTATGCCGGCCCGGACGGCGCACCGATCGGCTTCAATATCGACCTGGCGCGCATGATCTGCGAGGAGATCAAAGTCGCCTGCACGGTGCAGATGCGGCGTTTCGACACGCTGATCGATTCGTTGAACAAGAACCAAGGCGACGCGGTGATCGCGTCGATCGCGGCGACGCCGGAAACGCGCCAGCGCGTCGATTTCAGCGATCCTTATTACCGGGTGCCGGCGCGTTTCGTGGCGCGGCGCGACTATCCCAGCAACGACATGCGTCCAGAGGCGTTGGAAGGCAAGAAAATCGCGGTGGTCGCCGGCACAGCGCATGAAGCCTATTTGAAGGCCTTGTTCACCGAAGCGGAGGTGCGTTCCTATCCGACCGCCGAGACCGCGCGCGACGCGCTCAAGAAAGGCGACGTCGATCTGCTGTTCGGCGACGGCATCGGTCTCTCGTTTTGGGTCAACGGCACCGATTCCGGCGGTTGCTGCGCGTTCCGCGGCGGGCCTTACATGGAAAGCCGCTTTTTCGGCGAAGGCGTCGGCATTGCGGTCAAGCGCGGCAACGACCTTTTGCGGCTGGCTTTCAATTGGGCGCTGTTCCAGCTGTGGGAGAAGGGCCGTTTCACCGATTTGTGGCTGCGCTATTTCCCGATCAGCCCGTTCTGACTGTCACCTCTCCCCGCACCTGCCGGGAGAGGTCGACCACCTGAGCGTAGCTAAGGTGAGTTTGACGGGCGGGCCGCCGATTCCTACTGTCCGCGCCCGGAGATGATGATGTCCGTCGCCGAAGCCGAAACCGCCGCCAACTTGCGCGAGGTCGCCGAGCATTCGAACGCCTGGCCGTTCGAGGAGGCGCGCAAGATCGTCGCGCGGCTGAAGAAGCGGCCGAAGGACGAAGTGGTCTTCGAGACCGGCTACGGCCCCTCCGGCCTGCCGCACATCGGCACATTCGGCGAAGTGGCGCGCACCAGCATGGTGCGCCACGCCTTCCGCGTCTTGACCGGCGACACGGTGAAGACCCGGCTGATTGCCTTCTCCGACGATATGGACGGCCTGCGCAAGGTGCCGGACAACGTGCCGAACAAGGAGATGCTGGAGCAGCATCTGGGCAAGCCGCTGACCAAGGTGCCCGATCCGTTCGGCACCCACGCGAGCTTCGGCGAGCACAACAACGCGCGGCTGCGCGCCTTCCTCGATCATTTCGGTTTCGACTACGAGTTCATGTCGTCGACCCAGTGCTACACGTCCGGCGGTTTCGACGAGGCGCTGCTCAAGGTGCTCGCGCATTTCGATCGCGTGATGGCGATCATGCTGCCCAGCTTGCGCGAGGAGCGGGCGCAGACTTATTCGCCGTTTCTGCCAATCGATCCGAACAGCGGCATCGTGCTGCAGGTTCCCATTACCGCGCACAACGCCAAGGCCGGCACCATCAGCTACGAGGACCCGGACACCAAGCAGGCGGTCACCACGGCGGTGACCGGCGGGCGCTGCAAGCTGCAGTGGAAGCCGGACTGGGCGATGCGCTGGGTGGCGCTCGGCGTCGACTACGAGATGGCCGGCAAGGACCTGATCGATTCAGTGAAGCTCTCCGGCGAGATCTGCCGCGCGCTCGGCGGCACGCCGCCGGACGGCTTCAACTACGAGCTGTTCCTCGACGAGCATGGGCAGAAGATTTCCAAGTCGAAGGGCAACGGGCTCACCATCGACGAATGGCTGCGCTATGCCAGCCCGGAGAGCCTGTCATTGTTCATGTATCGCGAACCGAAGGCGGCCAAGCGCCTCTACTTCGACGTCATCCCGCGCAATGTCGACGAGTACCAGCAATTGCTCGACGCCTATCCGCGCCAGGACCTGCGCCAGCGGTTGTCCAATCCGGTCTGGCATATCCATTCCGGCCATCCGCCGACAGTGGAGATGCCGGTCACCTTCTCCATGCTGCTTACGCTGGTGTCGTCGTCGAATGCGGAGAACGCCGAGACGCTGTGGGGCTTCATCGGCCGCTACCGGCCGGGGGTGACGCCGCAGACGCATCCCGAGCTCGACGCGCAGGTGCAATACGCCATCCACTATTTCCGCGACTTCGTGCTGCCGGAAAAGAAATTCCGCCACCCGACCGATGCCGAGCGCGCCGCGCTCATCGACCTGCGCGACGCGCTCTCGCAATTGCCCGCCGAGGCGAGCGCCGAGGAAATCCAGAATGTGGTCTACGAGGTCGGCCGGCGCGAGCCGTTTCTTGATCACAAGAAGAAGGCCAAGGACGGCAAACCGGGCGTCTCGCTCGACTGGTTCAACATGCTCTACCAGGTGCTGCTCGGGCAGGAGAAAGGCCCGCGTTTCGGCTCTTTCGTCGCGGTTTATGGGCTACAGAACACGGTCGACATGATCGACGGCGCGCTGGCAAGGAGCGCGTGACTAAGTGGCGACGCGCGCGATTCTTTCTTTCGCTCTCCCGCAAGGGAAGAGGGGATTAAGCCTCACACCGTCGCGACCGCCTTGAAGAAGGTGTAGCAGAAGACGCCGTCGGGCTCGGTGGTGCGATGAAGATCGCGGATGCCGCGCTCCCACGACTCGAGGTCGATGAGACCGCGCGCCAAGGCTTCGTCGCGAACGCCTTCCACCATGGCGTTGAAAGTATTCCGAGTGAAACCTTCGACCAGGTGCGGGCGGCTGGCGTCGACATAGACCATGCGCGGCGATACAGCGACGCCTTTGAAGCCGGCGTCGGTCAACAGCGGATAGAGCCGCCGGCCGATCCGCGCGTCGCCGCCCATCTGCGCTTGGGCGTCGATCAGGCATTGGATCGCGCGCTGCGCGTAAGCACTCTGCGGGTGATAATAGGCCGAGCCGTGATCGCCTTCGATCACCGTCATGCTGCCGCCGGGCTTCAGCACTCGCTTGAGGTGAGCCAAGGCGCCGAGCGGGTCGCGCAGGTGCTCAAGCACGAAACAAACGAATACGTGCTCGAAGCTCTGCTCTCCGAGCGGCAGTTTGAATATATCGGCCTGGAGAAATTCGACATTGCTTATGCCGGCGCCGGCGATGCTCTCTTTTGCCGCCGCGAGGGACTCAGCCGAAAGGTCGACCGAAAGAAAGCGGGCCTGCGGACTATTGCGCGCAATCGTGATCGTTTGCGCGCCGACCCCGCAGCCGGCTTCGAGCACCATGCTGCCGGCGGGATAAACGGTATCCCAATGCAGCAGCTCGGCGAGACTGGAGGCCTGGTCGACCAGCCGGCGCGCCTCCCGGCTGGAATAGCCGTGTACGTAAGGTTCGCTGACCACGCCTGACCTTCAGATTGGTTCGGCCGGAGCGCGCCGCAGCGGCGGCGCGAGAGGGCGGCTCACTGGCTCGCCCACATGATGCGCGCGACCCACAGCACCTCCGACATCGGCAGGGTGCGGTCGCGGTGCTCGGCGTTGAGCGATTTGAGCTCGATGTGCTTGGAATTCTTGCGCTTGAGTTCCTTCACCATCACCTCGCCGTCCTTGGTCTTGACCACGACGCGGTCGCCTTTGTGCACCGGCGCCGCCGGGGAAACCACGATGATGTCGCCCTTGCGGTAGGCCGGCTTCATCGAGTCGCCGGAAATCTCCAGCGCATAGGCGTGCTCGTCGCTGACCTGCGGGAAGGCGATTTCTTCCCAGCCCTTGCCGACCGGAAAGCCGCCGTCGTCGAAATAGCCGCCGGCACCGGCCTCGGCGAAGCCGATCAGGGGTACGTTCGAGATCGGCGCCTTGCCGCTGTTCGTAATCAGGTTGACGAAGGTGTCGACCTTGGTGCCGGTGGCGGCGAGCGCCTTGGCCACCGACTCGGTGGACGGCCAGCGCGGGCGGCCTTCCGGCGTGATGCGCTTGGATTTATTGAAGGTGGTCGGATCGAGGCCCGCCTTCTTCGCAAGACCTGACGGAGTGAGGCCAGCGCGCTTGGCGAGATTGTCGAGCGCGGTCCAGATCTGATTGTGTGTCAGCATGGCAAGCACCAAAAGCCGTGAGAGCGGCGGAAAATCGGCGGCGCGGGATTCTCATCCGGCTCGTAGGAATTATAACCTCAAACCGGCTTTGTCCAGCGCCAGTTTCCTTCGATCACCGCCTTGATGAAGCCTTACCCGCGCCGATAGGCTCGGATGTGAAAACTTGGAGCTGCCGCTGGTGATCGGTCTGTTCGACCGCCTGTCCCGTCCCTTGATGCGGGCCCTCGATCCCGAGGACGCGCACGCCCTGGCGATCAAGGCCCTGCGCTACATGCCGCTGGTCCGGCCGCCGGCGGGCGACCCGCGCGAGCTTGGCGTGCGCGCCTTCGGCCTTAATTTCCCCAACCCGGTCGGGCTTGCCGCCGGCTTCGACAAAAACGCCCAGGTGCCGGACGCGCTGTTGCGGATCGGCTTCGGCTTCGTCGAAATCGGCACGGTGACGCCGCGTCCGCAGCCCGGCAATCCACGCCCGCGCGTGTTTCGCCTCGATGCCGACCAGGGCGTCATCAATCGGCTCGGCTTCAACAATGAGGGCGAGGCGGCGGTATTGGCGCGCATGGCCGGGCGGGCGCCTTCGGGCGGCATCGTCGGAGTCAATGTCGGCGCCAACCGCGACAGCGTCGACCGCGCCGCCGATTACGTGCACCTGATCGAAGCCTTCGCGGCGGTGGCAAGCTATTTCACCGTCAACGTCTCCTCGCCCAATACGCCGGGCTTGCGCGATCTGCAGCAGGCCATGGCGCTCGACGAATTGCTGTCGCGCGTGCTCGATGCACGCGAGCGTGTGCGCCGGCGGGCTGGGCCGGTGCCGGTGCTGCTCAAGATTGCGCCCGATCTTTCGCTGGTCGACCTCGACGACGTGGTCGGCATCGCGCGCAAGCACCGCGTCGACGGCATGATCGTGGGCAATACCACCGTCAGCCGTCCGGCCGCGCTGCGCGAGCGCGCCGGCGAGGCGGGCGGCTTGTCCGGACGGCCGCTGTTCAAGCTGGCGACCCGCATGCTGGCGGAAGCCTTCGTGCGCGCCGAGGGCGCCTTCCCGCTGATCGGCGTCGGCGGCATCGACTCCGGGCCCACTGCCATTGCCAAAATCAAGGCCGGCGCCACGCTGCTGCAGCTTTATACCGGTCTGATTTTCCGCGGCATCGGCCTTCTTGCTGAGATCAAGGCGGACCTGGTGGCGGCGCTCAAGCGTGGCCGCCGCGAATCGCTCGAATCGATGGTTGGCAGCGATGCCGCCGACCTCACCGCGGAGAGCTGGCCTTCTTAGCCGTCAGCGCCGGCGTGGCGGAGACAAAAGACGTGGCTCACTTCCCTCTCGGCGCATTGACGACGCGCATGATGATCCAGACCGGGATCACAATCACCGCGCCGAGCAGGAAATAGCGCCAGACCCAGCGCACGGCGTCGAATCCCATGTTCCAGATCGAGCGGATCAGCCGCTCGATGCTGTCGACGATGTCGAACGGGTCGAGCCCGAGCGCGGATAAGATCACGCCGACCAGAATCGAGACCAGAATCAGCCGTCCCAGCACCGCCAACGGCGTGCCGCCGAGGACCTTGGTCATTGTGTCGTTGGCCATGCGCTGCTCCATTCTTTGCCGGTCATTCCGGGGCACGCGCGAAGCGCGTGAACCCGAAATCCAGCGCTCTATTGCTTTCTACTGGATTCCGGGTTCGCGCATTCGGCGCGTCTCGGAACGACGCATTGTATCATGCCTGCCTTGCTTCGGTTCGTTTTAGCATCGTCTCCAGGGTCTCCAGCCGGTCGGCCTCGCGCGGCGGCTTGTCCCAGCGCAGCCGGTTGATGCGCGGAAAGCGCATCGCCACGCCGGACTTGTGGCGGGTCGAACGCTGCAGGCCCTCGAAGGCGACCTCCAGCACCAGGCCTTGGTCGGGCTCGTGGACGACCTCGCGCACCGGGCCGAAGCGGTCGATGGTGTTGCGGCGGACATAGCGGTCGATCTGAATCAACTCCTCATCGGTGAAGCCGAAATAGGCCTTGCCGACCGGCACCAGTTCGCCGCCGTTCCAGACGCCGAAGGTGTAATCGGAATAGTAGGAGGAGCGCTTGCCGTGGCCGCGCTGCGCATACATGAGCACGGCGTCGATGATCATCGGGTCGCGCTTCCATTTCCACCACGGGCCTTTCGGCCGCCCGGGCACGTAAGCCGCGTCGCGGCGCTTGAGCATCACGCCTTCCACCGCGTCGGCATCGCCGCCTGCGCCGGCCGCGGCCGGATCGGCGCGTGCGGCGATCAATTCGGGCCAGTCATCGAAGCCCACGAGCGGCGAGAGGTCGATGCGCGGCTCATTCAGCCGAGCGACGAATTTTTCCAGCCGCGCGCGGCGCTCGACGAAAGGCAGGGCGCGCAAATCATCCTCGCCCTCGGCCAAGAGATCATAGGCGCGCAGATGCGCGGGAAATTCCGCCAGCAGCTTCGGCGTCACCGCTTTGCGATTGAGCCGTTGCTGCAGCACGTTGAAAGACTGCACGCGGCCCTCGCGCAGGATCAAAAGCTCGCCGTCGATGGCCGCCGGCAGGCGCAGCGCTTCGATGAGATCGGGAAAGCTTTTCGAGATGTCCTCGCCGGTGCGCGAATAGAGGCGCGCGACGATATGGCCGCGGGAGTCGCGGCCGGCGACCGCCTGCACGCGGATGCCGTCCCATTTCCATTCCGCCATGAAGTCGGCGGGAGCGAGCGCGGCAAGCTCGGCATCGTCGACGGCGTGCGCGAGCATGGCCGGGCGGAACGGCGCCGGATCGGCGCTCGCCGGCTTCTCGGCGCGCCCTTCCAACCAAGCGAACAGGTCGAGATAAGGCGGCGTCAACCCGGGCCAGAGCACTTCGATCTCGTCGGGTTCCTTGTTGCCGAGCGAAGCCGCCGCGGTCTTGGCAAGCCGCGCCGACACGCCAATGCGCAAGCCGCCGGTGACGAGCTTCAACAGCGCCCAGCGGCCGGTCTCGTCCAGAGCATCGAGCCAGCGCGCGATCTGCGCCGGCAGTTGCGCTTTGCCGAGGGTGGAGAGGGTTTGGATGACGGTGGTGAGGGAGGGTGCGCAATTCTCCCCTCCCCCCGCGAGCGAAGCGAGTCGTGGGGAGGGGTCGGGGGTGGGGGGAGCAGTAGCGCCACGTATCGAAGAGCCCCCCACCCCTAACCCCTCCCCACCGCTTCGCGGGGGGAGGGGAACGCGCTCTGCATGGGGCGCCGGCCACATCAGCGCCACCGTCTCCGACAGATCGCCGACATAGTCGTAGGACAATTCGAACAGCACCGGATCGCTGCGCTCAGCGATCAGCACGCGAATCATGCCGGCCTTCGCGTGCTGAAAACTCAACGCGCCGGTGAGCGCCGCCAGCGCCCAGCCGCGCTCCGGATCGGGCGTCGAACGCAGATAATCCGCGATCAGCTTAAGCTTGTTGTTGCGCGCCGGCTCGTAAGCAAGGCGGTCGAGCAACTCGGCGAAGCGGTTCATGCTTCTGCCTCGCCCGCATCCGCTTCCTCCTCATCGCCATAGCCGACAATGTCGAGCGGGCGCGCTTTGAGGCCGCGCGTCGTGCACCAATGCACCAACGCGTCTTCCTGCCCGTGCGTCACCCAGACTTCCGAAGCCCCGGTGGCGGCTATGGTGGCCGTGAGCCCGTCCCAGTCGGCGTGGTCGGAGATCACCAGCGGCAGCGTCACGCCGCGCTGACGGGCGCGCGCCCGTACGCGCATCCAGCCGGACGCGAAGCCGGCCACCGGATCGGGAAAGCGTCGCGACCACAGATCGCCCATAGCGCTCGGCGGACAGATGGTGATGGTGCCGGCGAGCTCGCCTTTCTTCGCCCCGCGCACCAGTTCGATGCGGCCGAGCTCAATGCCGCGGCTCTGATAATACGCTGTTATTTTCTCCATCGCGCCATGCAAATAGACCGGTGCGTCGTAACCCGCCGTGCGCAGCATCGCGATCAGCCGCTGCGCCTTGCCGAGCGAATAGGCGCCGACGAGATGGGCGCGCTCGGGAAAAAGCGCGACGGAATGCAAGAGCTTTGCGATTTCGCCCTCGGCATCGTGATGGCGAAACACCGGCAGCCCGAAAGTCGCCTCGGTGATGAAAACGTCACAGGGCACCAGCTCGAAGGGCGCGCAGGTCGGATCGGGCACGTCCTTGTAATCGCCGGAGGCGATCATGCGCAGCCCGCCGCACTCGACCAAAATTTGTGCCGAGCCGAGTACGTGCCCGGCCGGATGGAAGCTCACTTGCGCGCCATCAAGCGTCAGGGTTTCGCCATAGGTCACAGCTTGCGTTGAGCCGGCAAAATTCTCGCCATAGCGCAGCCGCATGATGTCAAGCGTTTCTTGCGTCGCCAGCACCGCGCCATGGCCGGCGCGCGCGTGATCGGAATGGCCATGCGTGATGAGCGCCTTGGCCACCGGCCGGGTCGGATCGATGTGGAAGCCGCCCGGCCGGCAGCACAGGCCGGCCGGCGTCGGAACCAGGATGTCTTCGGGGCGCATTGGCTGTAGATAGGCGTGACCAAGGGTAGTTCGAAGGGCTTCTTCGGCTCCGCTCGCGTAAGGACATGCCAAGTGACGTCGGAACTTTACCTGCTCACTGCGAGCATCGGATTGGGCCTTGTGCAAATTGTGCTCGCGTCGCAGGCGGCAAGCTGGCAGCGCGGCTATCGGTGGACGGCGAGCGCGCGCGATGAGGCCATGCCGCCGCTCGCCGGGGTGGCGGGCCGCCTCGATCGCGCGCTGCGCAATTTCCTCGAGACCTTTCCGTTCTTCGCCGCCGCGGTGCTCATGGCTTCGGTGCTGGGCCGCCACAACATGCTCACCCTGCTGGGCGCCCATTTTTACTTTTGGGCGCGTCTCGCCTATGTGCCGCTCTATGCCTGGGGCGTCCCCCTCGTCCGTTCGCTGGTCTGGAACGTCGCGACGATTGGCATCGTCCTTGTGCTGGCGGGCCTGTTCTGGACATAGGCATGAACACGGCTTTGGCTGATCAAGTGACGACGCCGGATCTGCCCGACCTCTTCCGCCGCTGGTTCGCCAGCCGCGGCTGGGCGCCGCGCGCGCATCAGCTCGAGCTGCTGGCCAAAGCGCGCGCCGGCCGTTCGACGCTGCTCATCGCGCCGACCGGCGGCGGCAAGACGCTGGCCGGTTTTTTGCCGACGCTGGTGGATTTGCACGAGGCTTACCTCTCCCCGCTTGCGGGGAGAGGTCGACCGCGCGAAGCGTGGTCGGGTGAGGGGGCATTGGAGTTAAGCAGAGAGGCCCCCTCATCCGGCTCGCTTCGCTCGCCACCTTCTCCCCGCGCGCGGGGAGAAGGAAGCGGCCTGCACACGCTCTACATCTCGCCGCTGAAGGCGCTCGCCGTCGACATCGCGCGTAACCTGGAAATTCCCGTTCAGGAAATGGGCCTCGCTGTCCGGCTGGAAACCCGCACCGGCGATACGCCCGCCTCCAAGCGCCAGCGACAGAGGCGCTATCCGCCCGACATCCTGCTCACCACGCCGGAGCAGCTCGCCCTGCTGCTCGCCACCGCCGATGCGCCATTTTTGTTCGGCACGCTCAAGCGCGTTGTGCTCGACGAATTGCATTCGCTCACGACCTCCAAGCGCGGCGATCTCTTGTCGCTGGGGCTCGCGCGGCTGTTCACGCTGGCGCCGCGGCTCACCAGCGTCGGCCTTTCCGCTACGGTGGCCGAGCCCGACGATCTCTGCCGCTATCTGGTGCCGCAGCCCGCGCGCGGGCAAGCGCGCGCCGATCTGGTGGTGGCGGACGCCGGCGCGCAGCCGCACGTCACCATGCTCGACACCGAGGAACATCTGCCCTGGGCCGGCCATTCGGCGCGCCACGCGCTCGGAGAAATCTACGATTTGATCAAGCGCCATAAGACCACGCTCGTCTTCGTGAACACCCGCAGCCAGGCGGAACACATTTTTCAGTCGCTCTGGCGGATGAACGACGACAATCTCGCCATTGCCCTGCATCACGGCTCGCTCGATGTCGCGCAACGGCGCAAGGTCGAGGACGCCATGGCAGCCGGCCGATTGCGCGCGGTGGTCTGTACTTCCTCGCTCGACCTCGGCGTCGACTGGGGCGATGTCGACCTCGTGATCAATGTCGGCGCGCCCAAGGGTTGCTCGCGCCTGCTGCAGCGGATCGGGCGTTCCAATCACCGGCTCGATGAGCCTTCCGAGGCGGTGCTGGTCCCCGCCAACCGCTTCGAAGTGCTGGAATGCCGCGCGGCGCTCGAGGCCGTTGCCGAGAACGCGCAGGATACGCCGCCCTTGCGCACCGGCGCGCTCGACGTGCTGGCGCAGCACATCCTCGGCCGTGCCTGCGGCGAGCCATTCATTGCTGACGAACTCTACAGCGAGGTGCGCGCCGCGGCGCCTTACGCGGCGCTCGCCCGCTCCGATTTCGATGCCGCTCTCGATTTCGTCGCCACCGGCGGCTACGCACTCAAAGCCTACGAGCGCTTCGCCAAGATCAGGCGGGGCAAGGACGGCCGCTGGCGCATTACCCATCCGCGCGTGGCGCAGCGCTACCGCATGAATGTCGGCACCATCGTCGAAGCCGACATGCTGAAAGTGCGGCTGGTGCGCTCGCGTGCCTCGGGCGCCATCGTGCCGCGCGGCGGAAAGTTGCTCGGCGAGGTCGAGGAATATTTCATCGAGACGCTGACCCAAGGCGACACCTTCGTGTTCGCCGGCGAAATCTTGAAATACGAGGCGTTGGTCGAGGACGAGGTCTATGTCTCGCGCACCAGCGCAACCGATCCCAAGGTGCCGGCCTACGAGGGCGGCAAATTCCCACTCTCGACCTATCTCGCGGCGCGCGTGCGCGCATTACTGGCGAAGCCAACGGAATGGCGCGCGCTGCCGGTGCAGGTGCGCGAATGGCTGGAGATTCAGGAGTGGCGCTCGCTGTTGCCTAGGCCGGGCGATCTCCTGGTCGAGACTTTTCCGCGCGCCGCCAAATTTTATCTTGTCTGCTATCCGTTCGAAGGCCGGTTGGCGCACCAGACGCTCGGCATGCTGCTCACGCGGCGGCTCGAGCGCGCGCGCCTGCGCCCGCTCGGATTTGTCGCTAACGAGTATGCGCTGGCGGTGTGGGGGCTCGCCGACGTCGCCTTGCATATCGAGCGCGGCCATCTATCGCTGGCGCAACTGTTCGACCAGGATATGCTGGGTGACGATCTGGAGGCCTGGCTTGCCGAATCGGCGCTGATGAAACGCACCTTTCGCAACTGCGCCATCATCGCCGGGCTGATCGAGCGGCGCTTTCCCGGCGAAGAGAAGTCGCGCCGCCAGCTCACGATCTCCACCGATCTCGTCTACGACGTGCTGCGCAAGCACCAGCCCGATCATCTGCTGCTGCGCGCCGCCCATGCCGATGCCGCGACCGGCCTCCTCAATATCAAGCGGCTCGGCGAAATGCTCTCGCGCATCAAGGGTCGAATCGTCCATAAAGCGCTCGACCATGTCTCGCCGCTCGCGGTTCCGGTGATGCTGGAGATCGGGCGCGAGACGGTCTATGGCGAAGCGGCCGATACGCTGCTCGCCGAGGCGGCGGCTGAACTGGTGAAGGAGGCGATGCAGTGAATTTTTCCGCTCATTCCCGAACCCGGCTCCAGCCTTCGGCCGGCGCGAGCAAAGGCTTCAGCGGGAATGCAGAGCAAGAGAGCGCTGGGTTCCCGCCTGCGCGGGGACGAGCGGATCACGCAATCACGGTCAATTCTGTCTCTCTGATCGCCGACCCGGCGGGCGCACTCTATTGGTCCGAGCAGGGCCTGCTCGCGGTCGCCGATCTACATCTGGAAAAAGGCTCGAGCTTCGCCGCGCGTGGGCAATTGCTGCCGCCCTATGACACCGCGACGACGCTGGCGCGTCTTGCGCGCCTGATCGCGCGCTACGCGCCGCGCTGCGTGGCGGCGCTGGGCGACAGCTTCCACGACGACGGCGGCCCGGCGCGGCTGACTGACGGCGACCGCGAAAGTCTAGGCGCCCTGCAGCGCGGCCGCGAGTGGATTTGGATCACCGGCAATCACGATCCCGAGCCGGCCGACGATATCGGCGGCACCTTCCACGCCACGCTGGGCATCGGTGCGCTCACCTTGCGTCATCTGCCGACCGGCGCCGAGGGCGAAATCGCCGGCCATCTGCATCCGGTCGCGCGCGTGGCGCATCGCGGCCGCGCCGTCGGCCGGCGCTGTTTCGCGGCGGACAAAGCGCGCATGGTGATGCCCGCCTTCGGCGCCTTCACCGGCGGTCTCAACGTGCGCGATGCCGCCTTTGCCGATCTGTTCGGCACGCTCGCCTTCACCGCCCACATGCTGGGCGAGGACCGGCTCTACGCCTTCGCCGCCAAGCGCTGCCTGCCGGATTGACCGTTCCCGCGTTCCTTTCGCGGATCGCCGGCAGCGCAAAATTCCGCCAAGGTCTCGGCCAGCCGTCGAGCCGCCGGGCTTGCGCGATCGCCAATGATGAGCGCGACCTCAGTATCGGTGATCGGCGGGAATCCGGTCGTATTGATCACGCGGTGTTCGGGAAGAATCGCCACTTCCGGCAGGATGCTCACACCCAGTCCAACCGAAACCGCTGCCTGAATGCCGGAGAGGTTGGGGCTCGTATAAGCAATGTACCAGGTGCGGCTGGCAGCTTCGAGCGCATGAATGAGCCGGTTGCGATAAAGGCAACCCTGCTCGGCGACTGCGATCGGGACGGGGTCCTGCGCAAGATCGACGGGGCGCTTGCGGCTGTTAATCCAGTGCAGCCGCTCGGGCCAGGCCGCCATGGCGCCGGTCTCGCCCGCACTGCGCTTGACGAGCGCGACGTCGAGCTCGCCGCGCTCCAGCGCGCGCCGGTTATTGGCGCTCAGCCCACTCTGCACGTCGAGCCGCAGCCCCGGCCGCGACTGGGCGAAATTCGCCAGCAATTCGGCGAGCCGATAAGCGGCGAAGTCCTCCGGGATGCCGAGCCGAACTATGCCGTCGCTCGCCTGCCGCCCGACCACGTCGCGCGCTTCCTGCTCGAGCGCCAGAATTTTTCGCGCGTATGACAGCAGCCGCTCGCCCTCGTCGGTCAGTTTCGCTTGCTTGCCGTTCCGCTGTAGCAGCGGGCGGCCGACCGAGTCTTCCAGGCGCTTGATCTGCTGGCTCACCGTTGACTGCGTGCGATGGACGCGCTCGCCCGCGCGCGTGAAGCCGCCCGCGTCAACGACGGAGATGAAGCTGCGCAGAAGATCGATTTCCAGCATGGTAGCCACCATTCTATTTTTCACTTCAAACCATTCTACCATTTAATTTCCAAATGGACAGCGACAAGCCTATGTGCGGCGGTGAAAGGAAACCCCCATGCCCCAAGCCGTCCTTGCACCTTCCGCTCGAATCAAAGCGCCAACCTCTATCCCGCTACCGCTCATGGTCGGCGCCTTTCTGCTGCTGTGGACCTCGGCTTTCTCGGTGGCCAAGCTGGCGATTGTCGATTGCCCTCCTCTGCTCTTGCTGGCCGGGCGTTTCTTGATCGCCGGCGTCCTCATGCTGGCAATCGCCGCTATCAATCGCGTACCGTGGAACCTGAGCGCCCGGTCCATCGCGCTGTTCGCGCTGCTCGGTATCGCCAACCAGGCCATCTATCTGGGGCTTGGCTATGTCGGTTTGCGCACGGTGTCCTCGGGCCTCTCGGTGCTGATCTTCAGTGCCAATCCGATCGTCACCGCCGTCTTCGCCACGCTGTTTCTGGGCGAGAGCGTAACTTGGGGCAAGATCGTCGGCCTCGCGCTCGGCATCGCCGGCGTCGCTTTCATCGTCGAAAGCCGCTTGTCCATCGGCAGCGACGGCCTTGGCGGCATCCTGCTCACGGTCGCGGCACTGTTGTCGTTCGTCTGCGGCACCATTCTATTCAAGCGGTTCGCGCCGAAGAACGGCTTGTGGATCGGCAATGGCGTGCAGAGTCTCGCCGCCGGCCTTGCCTTGCTGCCGTTCGCGCTGACCTTCGAGAGCACCGCCGACATCGTGCCGAGTTGGCGGCTAATTGCGGCTTTCGCCTACCTCGTCCTCGCTGTTTCGGTCGTTGCCTACTTGCTCTGGTTCAAGATCCTAACGATGTCGGCGGCGACGGCGGCCAGCAGCTACTACTTTCTCATGCCTCCGCTTGGCATATTGCTTGGGTGGCTGCTGCTCGGCGAGCAAGTCGCGGTATCGGACTTGTTCGGCATCGTCCCCGTGGTGCTCGGCATTTTTCTGGTCACCCGTCCGGCAACGATTGCAGGGCGGTTGCCGCTCCGCGCCGCCGTGACCAAATAGCCGGCGTGCCGGCAAGTCCGTGAGGAACTCATGCGCGCGCCCACGATCACATATATCGGCGGACCGACCGCCCTCATCGAGCTCGACGACTTCCGCCTTGTCACCGATCCCACCTTCGACGCGCCGGGTGAATATCGCTTGCCCTACGCGACGCTGATCAAGACAAAGGGCCCGGCGCTCGCGCTCGCGGATATCGCGCCGGTCGATGCCGTGCTGCTCAGTCACGACCAGCACGCCGACAACCTCGACAACGCCGGACGGCAATTCCTGAAACAGGCGCCGCGTGCATTCACGACAGTCGTCGGTGCCAAGCGGCTCGGCGGCCAAGCCGAAGGCTTGGCGCCTTGGCAGACGGCTACGATGAGCAAGCCGGACGGGCGCAGGGTCCGTATTACCGCGACGCCCGCGCGCCACGGGCCGGTCGGCATCGAGCGTTTTTCCGGAGACGTCATCGGCTTCGTGCTCGAAACCGACGGCTTTCCCACGATCTACGTCACCGGCGACACGGTCTGGTATAGCGGTGTCGCCGAGGTTGCACGGCGCTTCAAGGTTGGCGTCGTGTTGCTATTCGCCGGCGCGGCGCAGACGCGCGGGCCGTTTTATCTCACCATGGACACCAACGACGCGATCGAAACTGCGCAGGCCTTCGCCGATGCAGTGATCGTTCCGTTGCACTATGCGGGCTGGACGCATTTCAGCCAAAGCGGCGACGACTTGCGCAAGACTTTCGACGCTCTTGGATTTGGAACGCGGCTGCGCCTGCTGGAACCCGGAGTTCCGACGCCGATTGAGCCGGCGTCGCTTCCGCAGGCCTAATCCCGCCGAAATACCGCGCTGGCAAACCAGCCGGTCAACAAAGCCATCATTGTGGTGCCGAGCCCATAAAGCAGCCCGTGATCGCGCGCTGCTTCCGCGACATATTGCTCGACGCCGGCCTTGATCACTTCCATCGCGGTATTGGTGCGGCCGACCATGGCCCCGTCTGCGAACAACTTGACGTCGAGGATATAGTTGCCGGTCGGCACCTCGGCCGGCAGCGGAATGCCGGCGCGGAAAACGGTAGGCGTCAGGTAAGTCACCGCGGTCGGGGATTCGAGATAGAGCCGATGCTCGCGCTGCAGCCGAATGAAAGCCAAACGGAATGGATCGTCGGCGGTGGTGTCGGCGATGTCGGGGCCGATTTGCTGCGGCAGCAGGAAATTTTGCAAGCCGACCTGCAGCCTGCGCCGGACATCCTGGTTGGCAATCTCGGCGACCGGCCGATTGCTCAGCACCGCCAGATAGGACGGCACTTGAATAAATTCGCGTGAATCGACATTCACCCAGATGCCAAGCACCCGCTCCTTGCGGCGGGTTCGCAGGTTGAGCCGCGGCCCAGCCACGGTGATTACCAGATCGTAGCCGGTGCGCCGCAGCGTCTTACCCGGATCGGCCTCGATGGTGCCAAACAGCACCAGGTTCTCGCCGGCGAAATTCGAGGTAATCGCCACTCGGTGGTTCGACAAAGACACGACCAGCTGTTCGGCCGTTGCGGGCGCCGAGGCGCCGCCGGCGATGACCCCGATCAGCAGCACGCGAATGATTGCCCGCATCATTCGCTCCTCAAGTCGCGAATTGAGAAAATCTCATAAGGCTGGACTACCAATTCATACGCGAAGCGCATGCCGACGGCCAATACCAGGATGCCCAGCAATAGCCGCAACCGCTCGCTGCGCATCTGTTGTCCTGTGCGCACGCCAAACTGGGCGCCGATCACGCCGCCGACCATCAGGATCAGCGCCAGTACCGCATCGACCTGATGATTGGTGACGGCATGCATCACCGTTGCCGACGCCATGGTGACCAGGGTCAAGATCATCGATGTGCCGATTACCGTCGCGGTGGGCACGCGCAGAAAATAAATCAGCATCGGTACCAGGATGAAGCCGCCGCCGATGCCCATGATGGCACCGACGAAGCCGATCACATATCCGATCACCCAAACCGGAATCGCCGACACGTAGATTTTTGAGCGCTTGAAGCGCATCTTGAACGGCAGCCCATGCACCCAGGTGTGGCTGCCCGGCCGGCGAATGGTGGCGGGTCCGCCTTGGCGGGCGCGCATCACCGCGCGAACGCTTTCGTAGATCATGAGGCCGCCGACCGCGCTGAGCAGCGTCACGTAGGAGATTCCGATAAACAGGTCGAGCTGGTCGAGCGAGCGCAGTTCCGAGAAGAGCCAGACGCCGCTCGCGGTGCCAATGATGCCGGCGCCGAGCAACATCAATGCCAGCGCGACATCGACCGAGCGCTTGCGCCAATAACTGATCGCGCCGGAAAATGAGGACGCGGCGATGTGCGTGGAAACGCTCGCCACCGCCACCGCCGGCGACACGCCGATGAAGATCAGGAGCGGCGTCATCAGGAAACCGCCGCCGATGCCGAACATCCCCGAGATGAAGCCGACTGCAAGGCCCATCCCCAACACCACGAAGATGTTTACTGGTATCTCGGCGATCGGCAGGTAGATTTGCACGCGACAATGTCCGGATTCGGCCCGATGCTCCGCTCGACCGGGCTTGGCCGGTTTCGTAGGTTCACCGCGCCGTGGGTGCCGCGCTTTGTCGAGCCGGCCCCGGCATCGATTTAGTCGATATTTTCTATATTAGCGATAGTAACGATGAATGCCCAAGCGATCACGTCTATGGGCAATTAGTCGCGCTTGATCACCGCTTTCCCACTTGCACGCCGCCGGTCGCGGGGGCCTTCGGCTTCGGCGACACTGCGGCACTGTCCCAACCGCCCGGCGGGGCGGGAACGCTGACGGCATCCGCCGGCTGCTTTACGGAAACAAAGCTTGCGACCGAATGCTGGGCGGCGGCGAGCGTTTTGGCATCGAGCCGGGTGGCGACCTCGTCGCGTTTCTTGGCCGCTTCTTTATCGCCCTGCTTGGCGGCGAGGGCGAACCATTTATAGGAGTCCGTCAGGCTCTGATCCGTACCCAGCCCGCGCGCCGCAAGCACGCCGAGATTGAACTGGCTATCGGCGACGCCGCGCTCGGCCGCCTTGCGGAACCATTGCGCGGCGGCGGCGTAATCCGGTTTGCCGTCGACGCCTTCGGCATAAAGCACCGCGAGATTGTGCATGGCCTTGGCGTTGCCTTGATTGGCGGCGGCCAAGTAAAGCTGCTGGGCGCGGCTGATGTCCTTCGGCACGCCTTGGCCTTTTTCCAGCATGCTGGCCAAACGGAATTGCGCCGGCGCCAGGCCTTTGGCGGCCGCGCGCTCGAACCAACGCGCCGCTTCCTCAAAATTGGCCGGCACGCCGCGCCCTTCGATGAAACGCGTTCCGACCTCATAGGCGGCTGCGGCGTCGCCGCCGCTCGCGGCGTGACGCAAACGAGCGCCGCCAATGGCGACCGGCAGTTGGCTTTCGGCAACGGGCGGGCTCGGCGAGACCAGCGGCGCGGCTGCGGGCTGGTCGGGGCCGGAATGGGAAATCGACCCGGTGATGTCGAGCGGCGGTGAGGCGCCGGGCGCGCTCAACAGCGAGGTGCTTTCGGTGGCGGACCCGATCACGCCGGCCGCCGGTGCGCTGGTCCCCGATGCGGCGGCCGGCGGGGTTTCAGGCGGCGTATCCGATTCGGCCGTGACCGTGGCGGGAGCAGAAGTGTCATCCGGCTGGTCAGTGGCGGGCGTGTCGGGAACCGCGGCCGTCACCTCGACCGCCTTTTCGCCCAATGTCTTGAAGCGGTCGAGAATATGGAATTTCGACGCGGTTTGCACTGAGCCAATGACGATGGCGATGACGCTGGCGGCGATGAACAGCATCTTCACCCGGTTGATCAGGCGAGAGCCCAGCGAAGCAGTGTCCGCGGCTGAAGGTTTTGCGGTCTGACCGCGTGCCAGGCTTTGCGTTTGCTCCTGGGCGGCTGCCTGAGCGGCGCGGCGGGCGGCGGCGATGAAATTGTTTTTGCTGGCATTGCCGGAAGTCGGCCGGGCGGCACCGAGCGCCGCTTCCGAACCGGCCACACGCGCCGAGTGGACGAGCGGCTGTCCGGCACCCGGCTCGAGCGGGTGATCGGGCAGAAGATCGGAACCGACGGCCATGCGGCTCGGAGCCGGCACGCGCTGAGGCGGCGCGACGGCCGGAGCTTGTTGCGGCACCGGAGCGGCTGCCGGTGCAAGCGGGGCGGCATCGCTCACCACGCGAACGGCGAGATCGTCGGGCATTATGGCCATTTCCGGGCTCGCCGAAGCGCTGGCGCGCGGGCGCTCCCGGATGTCCTGCTCGATCATGGCGAGGCGGTCGACCACGTGACCGAGCGTGCCGTGCACTGTTTCGAGCGCATCTTGGGTGCGGGCAAGATCCTGCTTGAGCCCGTCGGCCGCGGGCGAGCCTTCCGGCACGCCGCCCGTGCGGCCTGCCCGCAGCTCCTCGATCTGCAGCAGCATGTCGCCGATGCCGCGCTCGATCGCGTCCAACTTGGCGAAGCGGGAACCGGTCGCCTCGAATTTCTCGACCAGCTTGACGATGCTGTCTTCCAGATGCGCGATGGCGACATTGTCGCCGGGCACGTGCTGGAGCAGATCGAGCTTGTCGTAAAGCGATTGCACCAGCGCTTCGAGCTGCGGGGAGATGGCATCGCTTCGCCCGTGCTCGATCAGCGCGGTGGAAATCGCGTCGAGCCTGGCGATGCTGTTTTCAAGATGAGCAGACGCGGCATTGTCGCTTAGCACTTGCTGAAGCCGCGCAATCTCGTCGGCCAGCGATTGCACATGCGCTTCCATGTGAGACGAGGCCGCGCTGCTGCTGCGCACATGCTCGACCAGCGTGTCGGCAAAAGCGGCGATGCGATGTTCGAGATCGAACAGCGCGTCGGCGGGCGGCGTGGCGCTGCGAATCTGATCGATATTCTCGGCCAGTTTCTGCATTTCGCCGCTGAGGTGGTTGAAACTCTCGTTGGAAGCTGTCCGGCCCGCCATTTCGCGCAGCGTGGCGATTTCGCCCTGCAGCTGCTGCATCATGGCCGGCCATTGCGGCAGCTGCTCGGTCTTTTCCTGCAGCGATTGAACCGATTGCTCCAGCCGCCACGCCGCCGCGTCGCCGTTGTCCGCGCGTTGGGACATCAGGTCCGAAAGCGCGGCGATCTGATGCTTGAGGTTGGAGAGATCGTCGGCCGCGGGAATGGTGCGGCGCACCTCTTCGATATTGCCGGCAAGCCTTTGCACCTCGTCGGTGAGCCGGCTCAGGTTCTCGTTGGAGGCGGGGACGGCGCTGCGAACCTGTCCGAGATCATCGGCCAGCTTCTGCACTTTCTCGGTGAGATGGCTCAAGCTCTCGTTGGAGGCGGGGACGGCGTTCCGAACCTGTTCGACATCCCCGGCGAGCTTTTGCACTTCCGCGGTGAGATGATCCAAGCTCTCGTTGGCGCGGGGAAGGGCACCGCGCATTTGCTCAATGCTCTCGCTGAGCTTCCGTACTTGGTCGGTGAGCTGGCTCAAGCTCTCGTTGGAGGCGGGATGCGCAGACACATCGCGCAGCGCGGCAACGGCGCTTTGCAGCTCCTGCATCGTCGCCGGATATTGCTGCAGCTGCTCGGTCTTCTGCTGCAGCGATTGGACCAAGTTCTCCAGCCGTTCCGAGACCGCGCCACCGCTTTTTGCGCGCTCGGCGAGCGAATCGGAAAGCGCGGCGATGCGGCGCTCGAGATTGGACAGCGCATCGCTGCCGTCGCCGGCCTGGGCGATGCGGTCGACCGACTTGGCGAGCTGCTGCACCTCGCCGGATAGGCGGCTCACGGCTTCATTGGAAGCGACATGAGTGACCAATTCGCGCAGCGTAAGGATCGTGCTCTGCAAGTGTTGCAGCGTCGCCGGATCCTTCTCAGCGACGATCGCGTCGATCTTTTTCGCCAGTCCCGCCACCGCCTCGCGATAACCGACCAGACTCTCCGCCGGCGTAAGGGTGTGCAACGCCTCGCGCAGCTCCGAAAGCCCGTATTCGATGCGCGCCAGCGTGCCGGCGTCCGCACCCGCTTGCCGCCCCTCGGCGACGCGGCCGGTGAGCTCCTGTATCTGCGCCTCGATGACTTCGAGCGCCTCGCGCGGCATCGCATTGTGCAGAGCCCGGCCGATATCGCCGAGCTCCTCGCGCAGGGCGTTGATGGCTTGCTCGATGCGCGGCTGCCGCAGCGCCTCGATCTGGCTGGTGATGTTGCGAAGCTGGTCTTCCAAGCCGGAGAGGTTTTGCGCCGGCGGCGATGGTGCCGGGCGCGCCTGAGGCGTCTGGTTCGTTACCGGCGGCCGCTCGGCCGGCGGTGCATCCTTGCGGTCCGGGGCGGTCGCTTGCTTGGCTGGCATTGCTGCGGCGGGCGGCAAAGTCTTCTCCGCGGTAGCCGGCTCGGCCTCTGCCGGCGGCCCTTTCGCGGCCGGGGCTGATGCCGCTGGGGCCGCAGGTTTCTCGGGCGGCGTCGGCTCCGCCAGCGAGGCATTCGGCGGAGCTGTTGAGGTGGCCGGCGCTTCCGATTTCGGCGCCTTCACCTCCGGCTCGGCGGGCGAGGCTTTCAGGGGGGACAGTGACGCATCCGGTGTTGCCGTCTTGGCGGCCGCCAGCAATTCGGCCGCCGGCATCTTCGCTGGCGCTGGCGAAACGGCGGCCGGTGCGGGTGAAACGGCGGCTGGCGAGACCATGACCGGCGGCGGCTCGACCGGAAATTCAGACTGCGGGGCAACAGCCGGTGCCGCGGCCTTCGCGGTCTTGGCTGGCGGCGGTTCAACCGGGGATACGGACGGCGGGGGCACAGCCGGCGCGGCGGCCTTCGCGGTCTTGGCTGGCGGCGGCTCAGGCGCGGCAGATGCCTTCGCAGCCGGTGTGGCAGGCTTCGGCGGGGTGACCGGCGGCGGCTCGGCTTGCGGCGCGCTTTGATCGGGCAATGCCGCTTTGGCGCTGAGCGTGCGTTGGCGGGCGGAAATTTCTGCCAGCGCCTTTTCCAGCGCCGGCGGAAGTTGCACTTCGGGCGGCGCCAGCGGCCGCCGACGGTCGGCAGCGGCGGCCGGCTCTAACGCCTGGCCGTTGCGCTTGCGCGGCGGGGCGTAAGCCGCCGGACCGGCGTTGTGCTCGATACGTTGAGAGGCCGGCGGCGCAGGTTGCGCGGCGCCCCCGCCTAACCCGGCTTCTTTCGTAACGACCGCATTGAGCCAGTCGTCCAGTGACATACCGGCGCGGCGCGCCGCGTCCTCGGCCGCTTCGCGGGCCTCCAGGCGAACGGTCTTCTTACTCCACGGGACGCCAAATTTCATGCTTGCACCTGCGTTGGAGGCGGAAGCGCGAAGAGCCTAAAGCGACTCTCGTGGAAACGGCACGAGTTAACGGCAGGTTGATTCGGGCGCAATCCTCAGTCCACCCTCCGACTTTTTGCCGGTTGTGGTAAACAAGGCGTTAACTTTTCGCAAAAGCGCCGGACTTTCCGGCATTCAGCGAGAGATTCGGTTCCCGGCCAGTCGATCATCCGGAATGCCGGCATTTACGTGTCCATTTAATTGCCGGACCTGTTCCTCGGCGCGGCGCCATTTTGCCATGGCGGTGGTCCAAACCTTTTTGGTGCCGCCGTGGCGCAGAATTTCAGTCAAACGCTCAAAAGCAACTCTTTCAGCGCGTTTTGCATCGACTAAAGACGACATCGCTGCCCTCATGGAAAGCGAATCAGCCGCTAGAAATAATACCATGGATGCGGCTTTTCGCGGTGGTAGCGCGCGTCATTGGCCGGATTGTCTGGGGATATAGTGAATAGTTAAGGAAAACCTTCCGGCGATTTCAGGCGCTATTTGCCGCTAAATTTCAAAGTTCGGCAGCTACCTGGCCACCAATGCGGGGGTATCCGTGCGTGCGCGCGCTGCGCCCTAATGGCCTGCTTGCCTTAACGCCGGTGTAAACCGGCGCCCCCATAATCGGCCAATTGCGGGGGGACCGTATGCCGCCGGCCGCAATCCATCGGCTGGCGCTTGCGAAACCGTTCGCCTAATGGTCCGTTAACAGCGCGCGCCGGGACGCCGGGGAGATCAGCATGCCGAGCTACAAAGCCCCCGTGGACGACGGGTTGTTTCTGCTCAACGAGGTCTTCCACCTCGACCGCTACGGCAACTTGCCGGGCTTTGCCGAAGCCACGCCCGATCTCGTCGAGGCGGTGCTGCGCGAGGCGGCCAGATTCGGCGAAGAGGTGCTCGTGCCGCTCAACCGCGTCGGTGACACGGAAGGCTGCACGCGGCATGCCGACGGCAGCGTGACGACGCCGACCGGCTTCAAGGATGCATTCAAGCGCCTGGGCGAGGGCGGCTGGATCGGCATTTCGGTGCCGCCCGAGTTCGGCGGCCAAGGCCTGCCGGCGAGCTTGATGGAACTGACGAACGAATTCCTCTGCTCGGCCAATATGGCCTTCACCATGTATTCGGGGCTGACGCAAGGCGCCAGCGCCACGCTTATCACGCATGCCGCACCGGAGCTGAAAGCCAAATTCGTGCCCAAGATGGTGACCGGCGAATGGACCGGCACCATGAACCTGACCGAGCCGCATTGCGGCACCGATCTCGGCCTGCTGCGCAGCAAGGCGGTCCGCCAGGCGGACGGCAGCTACAAGATCACCGGCACCAAGATCTTCATCTCGGCCGGCGAGCATGATCTCGCCGACAACATCATCCATCTGGTGCTGGCGCGCATCGAAGGCGCCCCCGCCGGCACCAAGGGCATCTCGCTGTTCGTGGTGCCCAAAGTGCTGGTCAACGACGACGGCTCGCTCGGCGCGCGCAACGGCGTGTCCTGCGGCTCGATCGAAGAGAAGATGGGCATCCATGGCAACGCGACCTGCGTGATGAACTATGACGGCGCCGTGGGCTGGCTGGTCGGCGAGGAGAACCGCGGCCTTCCCGCCATGTTCATCATGATGAACCACGCGCGGCTCGGCGTCGGCGTGCAGGGCCTGGCGATGTCGGAGGTCGCCTATCAGAACGCCGTGCTCTACGCGAAAGAGCGCCTGCAGGGCCGCGCGCTCGCCGGCGCCAAATACCCAGACAAGATCGCCGATCCGATCATCGTGCATCCGGACGTGCGGCGTACGCTGATGTCGATCCGCGCCTTCAACGAGGCGGCGCGCGCGTTGGTGATGTGGACGGCGCTCAAAGGCGACATCGCCCGCCGTTCCGAGGACGACAAGGAGCGCCGCAGCGCCGACGACCATATGGGCCTGCTCACGCCGGTGATCAAAGGCGTACTGACGGATGCCGGCTTTGCCAATGCGGTGGCGGCGCAGCAGGTGTTCGGCGGCCACGGCTACATCGCCGAGCACGGCATGGAGCAGTTCGTACGCGATGCGCGCATCGCGCAGATCTACGAGGGCGCCAACGGCATCCAAGCGCTCGACCTGGTCGGCCGCAAGCTCGGCAAGGATGGCGGGCGCGCGCTGATGGCGTTCTTCAACGAGGTCGGCGCCTACATCAAGGAGAAAAACGCGGACGCCGGCATGAAGCCTTACGTGACGCCGCTTTCCGTCTCGCTCGGTCATCTGCAGCAGGCGAGCATGTGGTTCATGCGGAACGCGATGGGCAAGCCGGATAACGCCGGCGCCGGCGCCTATGATTACATGCATCTCTTCGGCCTGGTGGCGCTCGGCTATATGTGGTGCCGGATCGCCGAGGCCGCGCTCCTGCGGCTGCCGAAAGCCAACGGCTCGGCGCAGACCATGAGCGGCAAGCTTGTCACCGCGCGCTTCTTCATGGAGCGCATGTTGCCGGAAACCGCCGCGCATCTCGCGCGCATCCAATCGGGCGCCGGCAGCATGATGGAATTGCCGGACGAGGCGTTTTGAACGGATTTGTCGCGCTCTTTTGTCCTTCCCGCGCCACGGGAGAACATAAGTAGGGTGCGCGAATGATGGAAAGGTTGTACGCTCGATCCTGCGGGGCGACACGCATCATTGGAGGCTGCCGTGCGAAACCTAACCGCCCCGCTCATCCTGGTTCTTGCGCTTGCCGGTCCGGCCACGGCCCGTGACATTTATCTGCACAAGCACACCGTCGCGGAAATCAAAAGCGACTGCGACAAGGTCGGCGGCCAGTTCTCGCAAGACCCGAGCGGCTACGGCTGTGGAACCGACTGCCATGGCAAGACTGGCACCGCCTGTACCGTCTTCTGCCCGGCCGATCATCGATGCGTCGCCCAGGTGATCGGCGGGCGACGTCCCCGGCACGTCGAGGATGCATTGGAAGTGTCGGCGCGACACCGCCACTGAGCGGATCGCGTCTGAATGGAATCAACCGCTCGTCCCCGCGCGGGAATGAGCGGGTCCTGTTTCAACTTGCGCCGCGCGAATGCGTCAGATCGCTTCGTGCCCCTGCGCGATGAACAGCCAGCTCATCAACGCGGCGCCGACTATCATCACGACCGAGCCGGTGGCGACCAGCGGAATGCTGCCGCTCATCACGTAGAAATAGCTGCCGACCACGATCGCGGCCGAGCCGAGCACGGTGATCCAGAACTGCGCCCGCGCGAGCCGCGCTCTCTTGATCGCCGGCCACAGCCGGTAGATCATGCCGTAGATCGCCAGCGTCACGAATCCCGGTAGCATGATCGCTACGTGCATGGTGAGAAGCTTGTTGTCTGCCGCAATTCCCATATAGAGGCCGAGCAGCATGCCAATGACGGCCCACAACAGAGCAACCGCGACGTAAGTCCGATCGATCTCAAGCATCGCCCCCTCCTTCGAGAGACCGTGCCATTTTAGCGGCTTTCCGGAAGGCGGCCATCACCTCTTGGGTATAACGGCGATCAGGTCCGCGCCTGTGCCGCCTTGATCAGCTCGGCGTACCAGCGGAACGACGATTTCGGAATGCGTCGTTGGGTCGGATAGTCCACGTAAGTAAGCCCGAAGCGGACGGAATAGCCGTAGTCCCATTCGAAATTGTCGAGCAGCGACCAGACGAAATAGCCGCGGATGTCGGCGTCGGCCGCCGCCTCGTTCATGGCGCCGATATAGGCGGCGAGGTAAGCCACGCGCTCGGGGTCATCGACGGCGCCGTTTGTGTCCGGCTTGTCGTAGCCGCCGAGCCCGTTCTCCAGCACATAGATCGGCAATCGATAGCGCTTGGCGACGGCGCGCAATGTGTCGCCGAACGCCGTCGGGACGATCGGCCAGCCCATCGGCGTGCGCGGCAGATGGGCGGGCTTCTCGCCGTAGCCAAAGCCAAGGCGCGCGCTCGTGTCGGCCTTGGCATAGATCGGTCCGTAATGATTGAGGCCGAACCAGTCGACCGGCCGGTGAATGCGCGCGAGATCGCCGGCTTGCATGAAGGGCGCGATGCGCTCTTGCAATACCGAAGGATAGGCGCCGCGGCATTGCGGGTCGGGAAAAGCCAGATTCCAGTAGGCGTGAAAGCGCTCGGCCGCTTCGCCGTCCGTCGGCGTCGCCGGCACGACCGGATGATAATTGTGCACGCAGCCGACCGAGCTTTCCCGCACCTGCGCGCGCACGATGTCGACCGCCGCGCCATGGGCGAGGTTCACGTGGTGGATCGCGCGGTGCAGCGTGTCGATGCCGGTGGTGTCGCGCACGCCGCCGCCGAGCCCATAACCGAACAGGGTGAACACCGACGGCTCGTTGAAGGTGGCGAAGCGCTTGACCCGGTCGCCGTAGCGGCGCGCGACCAGCTCGGTGTAATCGGCAAACCACTGCGCGCAATCGCGCGCGGTCCAGCCGCCGAGATCGTCGAGCGCCTGCGGCAGGTCCCAGTGAAAAAGGCAGAGCCACGGCTCGATGCCGGCGGCGAGCAAGGCGTCGATCAGCCGGTCGTAGAACGCCAGTCCCGGCTCGTTCGCCGCGCCGCGGCCACGCGGCAGCACGCGCGGCCAGGCGACTGAAAAGCGGTAGGCCGCGACGCCGAGCGAGCGCATCAGCGCGATGTCTTCGGCGTAGCGGTGATAGTGATCGCAGGCCGGATCGCCGGTGTCGTTGTTGAGGATCGTGCCCTTGTCGCAATAGGTGTCCCACACGCTCGGGCCGCGGCCGTCTTCCTTGGTGGCGCCCTCGATCTGGAAGCTCGAGGTCGACACGCCCCAAATGAAATCGGGCCGCAGTCGTGCGAGCGAGGGGAGCGCGGCACTCACGCCGCCGCCCGCGTGTCGATGGTGGCGGAGAGCCGCAAGGCCGGCACCGCGGCCTGCGACGTCATCAGTTCGCGGCTGTCGAAGGCGCCGTCCTCGCAGATGAACTCGAACGCCGCCAGCACGCGGTCGACGCTCCGGCCGTCGCGCGCAAACGGCAGCAGCAGCCGCTCGTAGTGCACCAATCGTCCATTGCGATCGGCGAGTTCATGGATCGTATAGACCGGCTTGCCGCCGTGCACCGCCTGCTGATAGGGCGCCAATGCCTGTGCGCGGTGCGATTGCGCGATCAGCTCGTCGAGATAGCGCCCGCGGCAATCGGCCGAGCCGTAGACTTGGCCGATGATCGGCCCGTGCGAGCGGATCATGAAGCGCGCCTCGCCGTCGCGGCCGGTCACGTCCAAATAGCTCAAGCCCGCGGCGATGCGCGAAAGATCTTCGGCTTCCACGATCCGCCAGCGCGGCACCGCATCCTTGCCCAGACCTTGCTGCCAGAATTTCAGCAACCAGCGCTGGTTGATCGCCCGCACGACATCCGGCCGTGCGACGGAAAACTGCATGTCGAATCTCCCGCATTCCGGCGCCGCACCATTTTTGCCCGCGGCGCCAATGTCAATAACCTCACATAACGTTTGGCTATGATTTTTATTCCCGAAACTATCGCAAACGGCGAGTGTAACTGCCTGCGCCGGATGAATCGGCGGGCACATGGTCGCACACACACTAACTTCTACGTGTGGTTCTTCCGAGATTCGTGACGAATGGTGGCGACGAAGATTCAAGCCGCCTGCGCCAATGCCGGTCGGCGCGAGCGGAGGAAAATGAAACTCACGATCGAGAAGTTGAGCAAATTCCAGGCCAGCCCGTTGAGAAAGGCGGCCTGGTAGGAGCCGGTGAGATCGAAGATCGCACCCGACATCCAGCCGCCCAGCGCCATGCCGATCAATGTCGCCATCAGCACGAGGCCGACGCGCGTGCCGGCCTGCTTGGAGGGAAAATATTCGCGCACGATGAGCGCATAGCTCGGCACGATGCCGCCCTGGAACAGGCCGAACAGCCCCGAGATCACATAGAGCGAAGCGAGCCCGTCGAACCAGAGATAGAAAAACAGCGCCGTTCCTTGCAGCAGCGAGCCGAGCAGCAGCGTGCGCACGCCGCCGATGCGGTCGGCGATGAAGCCGGAGGCAATGCGCGAAATGATGCCGCAGCCGAGCATCAGCGACAGCATTTCGGCGCCGCGCGCCACGCCGTAACCGAGATCGCCGCAATAGGCGACCAGGTGCACTTGCGGCATCGACATCGCCACGCAGCAGCCGATGCCGGCAATGCACAGCAGCACCTGCAATGCGGCCGGCGAGAGCGGCAACTCCGCCTGCCGGCGCGCCGCCGAAGCGCTGGCGGCATCGGCGTGGTGGATTTCGATGCGCCGCCGCAGCGCCAGCGTGAGCGGCAGCATGGTGATGAGCAGCAACAGCCCTATGCTGATATGCGTCGCCCGCCAGCCCGAAGTGGCGATGAAATGCTGTACCAGCGGCGGCCAGCACGCACCGCCGAGGTAGTTGCCGGAGGCGACGACGGTCACGGCGATGCCGCGCCGCCCCATGAACCAATGCGAGATGTCGGCCATCAGCGGCCCGAAAGTGACCGCGCAGCCGAAACCGATCAGCAGCCCGTGGGCAATCGCCACTTGCCACAAGGTGGCGGAGAAACCGACCGCGAGATAGCCGGCGCCGAGCGCGAGCGTTCCGGTAATGAGCGGCACCATGATGCCGAAGCGGTCGGCGAGCCGGCCGAGCAGCACGAGGCCGCCGGCAACGCCGAGCATGGCGAGCGTGTAGGGCAGCGAGGCGTCGGCGCGGTCGACGCCGAAATCGGCCTGGATCGCGGGCAGCGCCACCACGACCGACCACATGCCGACGCTGCCAATCGCCGCAATTAAAGTCGCAGCGACCAGTCGCAGCCAGGCATAGGCCGACTCGACGCCATGTCCGGCATCGCCGCGCGTTTGTGCATCCATGCGTGATCGCCCCGGGCTTTGCGCCGGAGGTGGTAGCATTGCCCGAGGGGATCAGCGAGTCTTTCTCTTCCGCCGCGAAGCGGTGAGGAAGATCGGGGAGATCATGCAAACGCCGGCATCACCTCGCGGGCGAACAGCTGGAGCGACTGTTGCGCCTCCTCGAATCCGATATCGCCGAAGATCATCTGGCACAGCACGTAATTGACGCCGGTGTCGCGCTGCAGCTGCGTCAGATAATCGCGCACGCTTGCCGGCGCGCCGGCGATGCCGTGGCCGACGCGCTGCAAGCCCGAGAACTCCGGCGGATAGATTTCCTTCAGGCTAAAATCGACGCCCGAACGCCGCCAAAGCCATTCCATGGCATTGCGCAAGCGCGGATAGGCAACTTGTGCAATCCGTTGCGCCTGCTCGTCTGTGTCGGCGACGACGATGTGCCGCGTGATGCCGATCTTCGGCAGCGTCGCGGGATCGCGGCCAAGCGCGGCCCATTCCTTGTGGTAGCGTGCGCTGATCGCGCGCGCCCGCTCGGCCGGCCCGAGCGAGACGACATTGACCGAGCGCGGCGCGGCCCAGGCGATCGCCTCCGCATTTGGCGCGCCGTACCAGATCGGCGGGTGCGGCCGCTGCACGGGCTTTCCCTGCACGACGTAATCCTTGTAGCGATAGAACGTGCCGTCGAAATCGAGCACGTCGGCCTCGAAGGCGCGCATCAGCACCGCGAAAGCCTCGTGATACATCGCCGGCGCCGCGGTGGGATCGATCCCATAGCGCTGGTGCTCGAGCAGCACGCCGCCGCGGCCCACGCCGACCATCAGGCGGCCGCCGCTTAGATGGTCGAGCATGCAGATTTCCTCGTAGAGCCGTAGCGGATGATGCAACGGCAGCACATAGACCAACGGTCCCAGCCGGATCGTGCGCGTGCGCTCGATGGCGGCGGCGAGAAAAACGCTCGGACTCGCCGCCAAGCCAAGCGGCGTGGAGTGATGCTCGGCCAGGTGATAGGCCGCGAAACCTTCCCTCTCGATCAATTCGATCAGCCGCAGACGCTGTTCGAGGAAGCTGCCCAACGGCGCGCCATTGGCATCGAGGTGGTCGAAAATGCCGAAGCTGAGCACGCCTTGTTCTCCGTGACGCCGACGCGGAATACGGCTAATTTATCAGGCAAGCCGTCGATCGATGGAACGGCTCTCGGGAGGGATTCCAATGCGAAAATCGCTTCTCTTCATCGCGGCGGCAATGTTGGCGGCATCCTCGGCGAACGCCGCCGAGACCGTCAAGATCGGCTTGATCGAGCCCTATTCGGGTCAGTTCGCTGACGCGGCGACGCAACAAGACGACGCCATCAAGCTGTTCCTGAAGCAGAACGGCGACATGGTCGCGGGCAAGAAGATCGAGATCATCCGCAAAGATGTCGGCGGCATCAATCCGCCGGTCGCCAAGCGCCTGGCGCAGGAGCTCGTCACCCGCGACAAGGTCGACATCCTGGCCGGCTTTGTGCTCACGCCCAACGCGCTTGCCGCCGGCGATGTCTCCAAGGAAGCCAAGAAGTTCATGGTCGTGATGAACGCGGCGACCGCGATCATCACCACCAAGTCGCCGTATATGACGCGCACTTCGCTGACCATTCCGCAATTGAACGAAGCCTTCGGCAAATGGATCGCCACCCATACCCAAGTGAAGAAAGCCTACACCATGGTCTCCGATTACGGTCCGGGCCATGACGCCGAGCAGTCGTTCCAGACCGGCTTCAAGGCGGCCGGCGGCGAGATCGTCGGTGCAGTGCGCATGGCGGTCGCCAATCCGGACTTCTCGGCCTACGTGCAGCGCGCGATCGACCTCAAGCCACAGGGCATCTTCGTCTTTATCCCGGGCGGCGCGCAGCCGGGCGCCTTCGGCAAAGCGATGGCCGAAAAAGGCGTCGACTCGTCAAAGATTCAGATCATGGGTCAGCTGGAGATCGCCGACGAGCACGCGCTGAAGAGCATGGGCGATGTCGCGATCGGCATCCTGACCTCCGGCCATTATGACTACAATCACAAGTCCAAGATGAACGAGGACTTCGTGAAGGCCTATAATGCCGAATTCCACCGCAATCCCGACTTCTTCTCGATCGGCGCCTGGGACGGCATGCATCTGATCTATGCCGCGCTGAAGAAGACCGGCGGCAAGACCGACGGCGAGGCGCTGATCGACGCCGCCAAGGGCATGAGCTGGGAAAGCCCGCGCGGCCCGATCTCCATCGATCCGGAGACGCGCGACATCATCCAGACCGTCTATGTGCGCAAGGTCGAGAAGGTCGACGGCAAGCTGGTCAATGTCGACATCGCCGAAATCCCGAACGTCAAGGATCCGGTGAAGGCTCGGATGGGGAAGAAGTAAGAGTCCGCATGCTGCGCCTTACCCTCCCCCCGCGAAGCGGTGGGGAGGGTCGGTTTGCATCGCCTTCGCGATGCAAACCGGGGTGGGGGGCCAGGAATCAGACGTCAGATGACAAATATCAAAGCCCGCGTGCTTACCTGATTGCTGATTGCTGATTACTGATTTCGGCATCTTGTTCCCCCCACCCCCGACCCCTCCCCACCACTCGCTTCGCTCGTGGGAGGAGGGGAGCGCAGAGGCCGAGCGCCACCGTGAAGAAGAGACTTCTCCCACGCGCAGCTTGCCCGCCCTATGGTGGGCGCGCTAGGTGATTCGCTTATGGACGTCCTCAATCTGCCGCGCGCCGCCTGGATGAGCGAAGACCTCGTCCTGCTCGAAGAGCAGGCGCGGCGCTTTATCGCCGACGAATTCGTTCCCCAACTCGAGCGCTGGCACGAAGACGGCATCTATGATCGCGACGTGTGGACGAAGGCCGGAGCGGCCGGCCTGTTGTGCGCCTCGATGCCGGAAGAATACGGCGGCGCCGGCGGCACTTTCGCGCATGACGCGGTGATCAATCGCGAACTTTCGCTCGCCGGTTTCGACACCTTCGGCGCGCCGCTGCATTCCGGCATCGTCGCGCCCTACATTCTGCATTACGGTACCGAGGAGCAGAAGCGGCGCTGGCTGCCCAAGCTTGCCACCGGCGAAATGGTCGGCGCCATCGCCATGACCGAGCCGGGTACCGGCAGCGATCTGCAAGGCGTGCGCACCAAGGCCGAGAAATCCGGCAACGGCTATGTGCTGAACGGCTCCAAGACCTTCATTACCAACGGCCAGCACGCCAACCTGATCATCGTCGTCGCCAAGACCGACCCGAAGATGGGCGCCAAGGGCACCTCGCTGTTCGTGGTGGAGACCGACGACGCGCCCGGCTTCCGCCGCGGCCGCAAGCTCAAGAAGCTCGGCATGGATTCCGCCGACACTTCCGAGCTGTTCTTCGAGGACGTGAAGCTGCCGGCGGAAAGCCTGCTCGGCACCGAGCAGGGCCAGGGCTTCTACCAGCTCATGAAGGAGCTGCCGCAGGAGCGCCTGATCGTCGCCGTGCACGCGGTCGCCATGATGGAGCGGGCGCTCGCGCTCACCATCGACTATGTCAAGCAGCGCAAGGCCTTCGGCCAGGCCATCATCGAGTTTCAGAACACTCAGTTCGAGCTAGCCGAATGCAAAACCGACGCGACTATCGCCCGCGTGTTCCTCGACCACTGCATCGAGCGGCACGTCAAGGGTGAGCTCGACACCGTCACCGCCTCCATGGCGAAGTACCGGCTTTCGGAGACGCAAGGCAAAGTGATCGACCGCTGTCTGCAATTGTTCGGCGGCTATGGCTATATGGACGAATACCCGATCTCGCGGCTCTACCGCGACGCGCGGGTGCTGCGCATCTATGCGGGAACCAACGAGATCATGAAGCTGCTGATCGCAAGGAGTTTGTAACTTACCTCTCCCCGCTTGCGGGGAGAGGTCGGACCGCGAAGCGGTCCGGGTGAGGGGACCTTCCAACGGCCTGAGCCTGTCGAAATGCCCCCTCACCCGGCTCGCATCTCGTTTCACTCGATGCTCGCCACCCTCTCCCCGCAAGCGGGGAGAGGAAAAAGAGGAGAGGCCAACCATGCCCGACGCATTCATTTACGACCACATGCGCACGCCGCGCGGACGCGGCAAGCCGGACGGCGCGCTGCACGAGGTGACCGCGCTCAATCTCGCCGCGCAAGCGCTCGGCGCCATCAAGGAGCGCAACAATCTCGATGCCACGCTGGTCGACGACGTGGTGCTCGGCTGCGTGGATCCGGTGGGCGAGGCCGGCGGCGACATCGCGCGCGCCGCGGCACTGATGGCGGGCTACGGCGACGGCGTGCCGGGCGTGCAGATCAACCGCTTCTGCGCCTCCGGGCTCGACGCGGTGAATTTCGCTTCCGCGGAAGTCATGTCGGGCCAGCACCGGATGACCATCGGCGGCGGCGTTGAATCGATGAGCCGCGTCGGCATCGGCGCTTCCGGCGGCGCCTGGGCGGTCGATCCCTCGATCGCGATTGCGACCTACTTCCTGCCGCAGGGCATTTCCGCCGATCTGATCGCCACCAAATATGGCTTCTCGCGCGACGACGTCGATGCCTACGCGGTCGAGAGCCAGCAGCGCGCCGCCAAATCCTGGGAGGAAGGCCGCTTCAAGAATTCGGTGATGACGGTCAAGGACTGCAACGGCCTGCCGATCCTGGCCAAAGACGAGCACATGCGGCCGAGCACGACGATGCAGACGCTTGCATCATTGCAGCCCTCCTTCGTGCAGATGGGCGACATGGCCGGCTTCGATGCGGTCGCCGTGCAAAAACATCCGGAGATCGAGGCGGTCAACCACGTGCACACGCCGGGCAATTCTTCCGGCATCGTCGACGGCGCCGCCGCCGTGCTGATCGGCAGCGAGGAAGCCGGCAAGGCCGCGGGCTTGAAGCCGCGCGCGCGCGTGCGCGCCTTCGCCAATATCGGCTCCGAGCCGGCAATCATGCTGACGGGGCCGATTCCGGTGACCGAGAAGGTGCTCAAGAAAGCCGGCATGAAGAAAAGCGACATCGACCTTTGGGAGCTCAACGAGGCTTTTGCTTCCGTCGTGCTGCGCTACATGCAGGCGCTCGACATTCCGCACGACAAGATCAACGTCAATGGCGGCGCCATCGCCATGGGCCATCCGCTCGGCGCCACCGGCGCCATGATCCTCGGCACCGTGCTCGACGAATTGGAGCGGCGCGATCTCGCGACCGCGCTGGTCACCCTTTGCATCGGCATGGGCATGGGCACCGCGACGATCATCGAGCGGGTGTGAGGTCTTCCCTCTCCCCGCTGGCGGGGAGAGGGTGGCGAGCGAAGCGAGCCGGGTGAGGGGGCCTCTCGATTGTCGCTCAAAATCGATGGCCCCACACCCCACAAACACGCGG
>Ga0335081_10000326_pt1 | contig 88232 bp, 70 predicted proteins | sample Lox_Sample_35_FD_206713 | JGI IMG/M metagenome (GOLD analysis project Ga0335081, IMG submission 206713) | Soil microbial communities from Loxahatchee National Wildlife Refuge, Florida, United States - Lox_Sample_3.5 | ecosystem: Environmental > Terrestrial > Soil > Wetlands | place: USA... | reverse complement strand
CCGGGGAAGAACCTGTGTCGGTTTGCTGAGTAAACCCGGAGCTCGCCGACGTGGAGCCGGTATCGACTTGCTGCGTAAAACCGCCGGTCCTGGGGCTTGCGGAGGAAGATGATGCCATCCCAGCTTGCCCTAAGGAGGCAGGCAATTTGGCGCGTAACCATTCGATTTCGCGGCGAATCGCATCAGCCTTGGCGGACAGCTCAGCCCCGCCGAACTCCGGCATTGCCGGCCCATTCAATGCATTGGCTGCCGTGTAATTTGCCGGAACGATGCGGTATCGATAGATCATCCCGTGCGGCCCGACGACGTAGGCGTGATCGCGGCGGGGGAAACTGAACTTCAACTGAGTGCCGACCATGACCGGGAAAGCAAGATTGTGTGACATCGTCCAGTGCTGGCCCGCGTCGATCGAGAATGACACGCGGTAGGTATTGCTGTTATCAGGGCTAGGGCCGAGGACCCAGCCAACTACAGGATCGGCAAAACGGATCGGTGGCGTCTGGCCGCCGCTGGTGAGTCCGACAGAGCCTGATAGCAGAAGTCTCCAATTTCGGCCGCCGTCGGAGCTGAGATATGTCTTGCCGTTGTTGTAAAGAATGACGCCGTGATTCGCATCTGTGAAGAAGGTATCCGGACCGCAGCAATCTCGGAGAGTGGGCGGAATTGGTGTCCAATGGTCGCCCGCATCGTTCGTCGCGAAGATCACAATGGATGCGGCATTCGGCTCCTCAGGACTGGACCACGAGGCAACGGTGTACCCGGTTCGCGCCGAAAGCATCTGCAGCTTGATGAAGTGGCAGGTAAAAGTCTGGGAGAGTCCCTGGACATTCGCCGTGAACTGGCACGGTCCGGTACTCTGCCAATGGCGTCCGCCATCATTGGTGGCATAAAAGCCGCCGTTGTTGCTGGCCAGCAGAATCCCATGCCGCACTGAGGTGAACGTGTAATCGATAACTTGAGTGCCACGAGGAAACTCACCGTTCACCTGATCCCAGTTCTGCCCATCGAGGGTGCGCAGCAGCCGCGGACCGTCTGCAATCGCCCAGCCCCGCTTCTCGTCGAGAAAGCGGAGCTGACCGATGGGTTTTTCATTGTTGTTTGCATCTCCACCGATCTGTGGAACCCAGGTATTGCCGCCGTCGCTCGTCTTCAAGATCGTGGCGTGTTCACCGGAAACCCAGCCCACCTCGGGGCCGACGAAAAAGACGTCGGTGAAGTTGATGTCCTGTCCGTAGTTGACCGGCTCGAACACCCCTTTATATGTGGCAGAGGAGGACGAGGTCGGGACAACTGGACCGCCCGCATGCGAAGTAGAAAACGTCGGCCGCTTTGCCTGCGTTGGTCGCTGCGCCATTGTGGGCAGCACAAACAAGAGAATGGCGAGGAAGAATGAACTGGTTGGGCGAGTCAGGTGCGGCATAGGTATCTCCTCAAGGCGATTGAAAGCGGAACGTCAAAACGGACTCAACTTGAATCGAACTCCGCCTCTATTCACTAACGCGAAGAAAGGCGCCGAAAAGGACCACAAAATCTCAGAGCTGCCGGCAACGGGACTCCGTCCCTGCACGGCAGAACGGCCTTCTCAATCAAACAGTTATGGCAGCCTTTCCGGTCGGGGCCGGCGTTTCTCTTGGTTTCGAGCCTTGGGGGAGATATAATCCCGGCCATTAAGCTCGCGTCAGTGGGGACCTGACGGTGCTCGCGCGTCCTCTTCTTACTACATCGCACTCATTGCCAGTCCGAAGGCATCGCGACCGTCAGCAATTCGCGTCGCGGCCTGGCTTTTGCTTAAGAGGCTGCATGAATGCGCCAGAAGATGTGCCGTTGCTTGGGGAAGGTTCTGCCGGGGGGGCCGCAGCACCCGAGCTGGTGGTGTCGCTCTACGCGGAGCTGAAAAGGCTCGCGTCGCGTTGCATGAGCCGCGAGCGTCCCGACCACACCCTCCAAACTACGGCCTTGGTGCACGAGGCGTATCTCCGCCTTTCAAACCAACGGCAGACACAATGGAAGAATCGAGAACAGTTCCTGGGAGTGGCAGCTCAGTTGATGCGCCGCATTTTGGTGGATCACAGCCGCAGCCATGCCGCGGCTAAACGCGGGGGAGGAGCCGAACACGTCTTGCTGGAAGACGCCTTGGTTCTGTCCAAGGAGAAGGCCGCCGATGTGGTTGCCTTGGATGAAGCCCTAGTCAGGCTGGCCGCATTTGATCCTGAGCAGGCTCGCCTGGTCGAGTTGCGCTTCTTTGGAGGCTTGAGCAACGAAGAGGTTGCTGGGGTGCTGGGCATCTCGGTTACTACTGTCAAGCGGAATTGGAACGTTGCCAAAGCGTGGCTGATACGCGAGTTGCGGGGAGGAAAACCCAAACATGCCTGACAAGTGGGACCAGGTTAAGGAACTGTTCGCCTCCGCCTTAGAACGAAACCCCGGAGAGCGAGACAGTTTTCTGAAACAAGCTTGTGCGGGCGACGATGCGCTTCGCAGTGAAGTCGAGTCCCTCCTCGCCAGTTATCAACAAGGTGAGTCCTTTCTCGAAGAGTCTCCCGCCGGTGATTTGGTCGCTTCTCGCACCCAAAGCATGCTGGGACGACGGATTGGTTCCTACTGCATTATTGCCACGTGCGGCCGTGGCGGGATGGCTGAAGTCTATCTTGCTGAACGCGCCGACGCGGAGTATCGCCAGCGCGTGGCCATAAAAATGGTCGGCCAGGGCGCGAACAGCGAGCAGATCCTTTTACGCTTTCGCAACGAGCGCCAGGCGCTGGCGGGACTGGTTCACCCTAACATCGTTCGCCTGCTTGATGGCGGCAGCACGGAAGACGGTGTGCCGTACATCGTCATGGACTTCGTCGATGGACTGCAAATCGACGAATACTGCGACATCTACAAACTGACAATTCCCGAACGCCTACGTTTGTTCCGAGCCGTTTGCGAGGCGGTCCAGCATGCGCACGACCACTTGGTTATTCATCGCGACCTGAAACCGAGCAACATATTAATCACAGCCGATGGCGTCCCCAGGCTTCTCGATTTTGGAATCGCCAAAGTGCTCGACCCTCAACTGCAGTACAATCCGGCGCTCACTCGAACCGATTGGCGGCCCATGACGCCTCGTTACGCAAGTCCAGAACAGGTTCGTGGCGGTCCAATCACCAATTCAACTGACATCTATTCCTTAGGTGTTCTACTTTATGAGCTACTCACCGGGCACTGCCCATATGCCCCAGGGCATGTCTCATCCGCTGGACTGGAACGATCAGTTTGCGAACAGGACCCTGAGAAGCCCAGCACTGTAATCAGCCGAATCGACCGGCCAGCTTCGCAAGGGACCAGCACGGACATGATCACGGCCGAAACAGTTGCCAGCCGCCGGGCGACAAATTCCGACGACCTCCGTCGCTCTCTTCGAGGCGACCTCGACACCATCGTTCTGAAAGCCATCCACAAGGATTCGGCACAGCGATACACCTCCGTCAACGAATTTTCCGAGGACATTCAACATTTTCTCGACCGTAGGCCGATTAAAGCCCGACGCCCGACCCTCACCTATCGCAGTGGGAAGTTCCTTGGCCGCCACAAAGAATCTTTGGCCACAGCAGTCGCAGTGCTGGCGGTCGCTGTCGCGCTCGGCACCTGGCAGGCGCTCCGGCTGGCAAAGAACTTCGATATGGCACGGCGGCAAGGAGCCGCTTCTCAGGTTCGCGTTCGGCCCTCGCTCGCCATACTGGGCTTCAAGAACATTTCCGACGATGCGAAATCGTCATGGGTTGCGACGGCACTATCGGAAATGCTGGCAAGCGAAATGTCTGCAGGAGAACAATTGCGGACGGTTCCCGGGGAAATCGTGGCGCGCACCAAGATCGATCTTGGCTTGCAAGACGACGAAAGCCTATCGCCTGAAAGCCTTGTGAAGATCCAAAAAAACTTGGGTAGCGATTATCTGATTCTCGGTTCCTATTCAAGCATGCAGGGGACGATTCGGCTGGACCTTCGGCTGGTGGATGCAGTGCGCGGAGAAACCATTGTCACCGCCTCCGACGCGGCCACAGAAGAATCCCTGAAAGACCTGGTTTCTCGTGTGGGCGCGCGTCTGCGCCAACAGTTCGGAATCGGACAATTGTCGCAACTTGAGTCGGCGGCAGTGTTGGCCGAATCGCCTTCCAACCCCGCAGCCGCCCAGCTCTACTATCAGGGACTGGCCAGGCTCAGGAACTTCGACAGTCTCGGTGCGAAGGATCTGTTGACCCGCGCCGTGGCTGCCGACGCGTCGTGCGCGCTTGCCGATTCGGCGCTTGCGAACGCATGGTCGTCGCTCGGCTACGATCCGCAAGCGCGGGAAGCCGCAAAGGAAGCACTCGGCAAGGCGGGAAGTCTGTCCCGCGAGAAGCACCTGGTAGTCGAAGGCCAATACTACGAAGCCAGCAAACAATGGGACAAGGCCATCGCCACGTACCGCACCTTGACCGCTTTTTTCCCCGACAACGTCGAATATGGGTTGCAATTGGCCAAAGCGCAGATACTCGGGCAGAAGGGGCAAGATGCTCTGGCTACAGTCGACCGGCTCAAGCAACTCCCGGGAGTTTCGAAAGACGATGCCAGAATTGATGGCGTGGAGCAGGAGGCTGCCTCCTTGCTTGCCGATAATAAGCGCAGTCTGGCGGCAGGGGAACGGGCCATCAGCAAGGCTACGGCGACAGGCGCTAACCTCGTGCTGGCTCGCGCTCGTGTGTTTCAATGCCGAATCCTCGCCGATGTGGGTCGTTCCACAGAATCCAAAGCCTCGTGCGAGCAAGCGCGCCAGCTCTACGAACAGGCCGGTGATCTTCTCGGTGAATCTCGAACGCTGCATTCCATGGCCGAAGTTCCCCTCGATCAGGGCCGTTTCGAGGAAGCTAGGCCGCTGTACGAACAGTCGCTGGAGATCTGTCGCAAAATCGGCAATAAGATGTGCATGGAGCATGAGATCGGGAATCTCGGAGTCGTTTACCGCTATCAGGGTGACTTCCGAACGGCCGAGCGCATGGATCGTCAAGCGATCGCCATGGCTCGCGAAGTGGACGACAAGCAATCCACGGCTGTGATTGTTGGGAATCTCGCAGATATGCACTATGCCGAAGGGCGGTGGAACGAGGTTCTGTCTGAAATCCAGGTATCACTGAAGCTGGCGCGAGACACGGGCCAGAAACTTGAGGAGTCCATTCAACTACAAAGCATAGGCGACCTTCGCGCAGCACAGGGTGACCTCGCGGGAGCCATGGACAATCTCAACGAGGCGCGCAACATCCAGCAGAGCATAGGATCCCGCAGCTACTACGCCTCCACAATGAATTCCATCGGCCAGTTATTGCGGCAGAAAGGTGACGCAGTCGGAGCCCGGAAGGCGCTGGACGAGGCGTTGGCCGTCCGGCGGCAGTTAGGCGAGAAAACTAGTGTTGCGGAAACACAGCTCGTGTTCAGCGATTTGGCTTGTGATTCGCATCAAGCAGCGGAGGCAGAACAGTACGCTCGTGCCGCTTTGGAGGCTTTTCGTTCAGAAAAGGAAACGGATCGGGTGATCTCCGCCGAAGCTACTCTGGTGAGGGCGCTTCTGGAAGTGAACAAGCTTGACGAGGCTCGTAAGATGATGGCCGAGGCCTCGATTGAAGTTTCCAAGAGTCGTGATATAACTACCGAATTGACGCTCAAACTGCAGGAAGCCTACGTCCGCGCGGCTTCGCAGGAATTCGCGCGTGCAGCAATCCTGGCAGAAGAGGTGGAGACCAGGGCGAAGAAGATCGGCTTTCTCCGCATGCAACTGGAAGCACAGCTTGCCCTGGGAAGGATTAGCCTGTCTAGGAATCGTGCATCCGGCCGCTCCCGGCTCACGGCAGTTGAGCAAGCTGCCCACCAGCATGGCTTCGATCTCATCGCTCATGAAGCCGCAGGTGTGAACCCCTCTCCGGTTCTTGCACAGAAGTAAATACGCTACCGCAAACTCGCACTCCTTAAGTCTTTACGCGAGGTCAGCCGCTCGTCGCGTGTAAAGCAAGGAAGAGAGAGACACCATCCCTAAGCCTTCGGCTTAGGTCGATGCGATAAGCCCGAGTTGATTCGGATGTTCTATTACCCGGACGAGTTCCACCGACCCAGTTTTGCGACCGGCGGAATTCGCCCGGAGTTCTATTCGCCCCACGTCCCCCTCGTAGCAGGATGGCGTGAATCTCGCGGATCAGCCGGAGCGAAAGAGGAAATCCACCCACGATCCGACGAAGACCATGTTGTACCACTCGCGTTATGAAGGGTTCCTTTAATAAGCGCTTTCGCTATTAAAGGATATGGCGCTATGTCTTAATAAGCAAGAGGCGTCTGCTGGAGCGCGCATTTCTCAGTGGAGGACTGGCACTGTTGAGAAATCTAAACCGACACTTTAGATTTCTCACAAGCGGGCTCAGTTACGATCGCCAAGACTCGACCTTGCGCCCCCTGCCCGGATAAGGCCGCAAGTGTCAGACAGACGTGGGGCGCGCCATTTTGAACGCGTTCGCCTGTTTCTTGCTAGTTGATTCTAGTTTCCCGTTTGCTCGCGATTCAGGAGTTCTTGAAATCGATTCACACAGTCGACTATCGTACCGATCTGGTTGACTTCCTCGAAGCCCCATTTCTGGACAACTTCCGGATTGCCGACGATTCTGAAGTTGATGGCGACGAGCGCGTTTGGCGGGATCTATGCGTTGCTTCGAGCACATGGCTCTCACCTAGTCATTTGCTCCGTCCTTAACCACCCGGCGATCTGCCCCGGGGACAAAGCCTGTAGGCATATACGGAAGTTCACTTCCAAGCTCCTCAACATTCGGCTACAGTGTAGCCGACATCACTGAGGCGTCGTCGATACAGCTATTTCTCCAGCGTCCCGCACGTACGCGATTTTGCCTCCAACGATCGTCAGCACCGATTCGGTTTTTGGCAGATCATCATTTGAGACCTTGAAGATGTCCTGCGACAACACCGCCAAATCCGCCAGCTTGCCGACCTCGAGAGTGCCGAGCCGGTCTTCCGCAAATTCAGAGTAAGCTGCTGTGCGCGTGAAGGCGATCAGCGCCTGCTCGCGTGTGATTGCTTCCTTCGGATCAGAGGCGTAAGTGGTCGCGATCTGGATATTGAGGAATGGATTCAGGAACGGAAAATCAGGCCGGCCGTCACTGGCAAGGACGAGCGGAATTCCGGCCTCGAGCAGCGACCGGCATGGAGTCCAGACTGGGACAGGCTGAGGGCTTAGCGGTTTCAAGGGCTCACCGAGATACATCGGGTTCTCCGCCACAATCACGCCGAGCTTCCTGGCGCGGGGAATTAGGTCTTCCATCAGGCCGTTGCCATGTTCAATGCGGAGGCGACGATTCGCCCAGACCCTCTCGCCACCGGTGGCGTCCATCTGATTCAGAAGCTGCTCGGTACTGCGGTCGGCGGTCACGTGAATCATTAATGGCAGATTACGTTGAACCGCTTCGCTCAGAATCGCTCGTACCTCCGCGTCGGGGTAGTCGGTCTGCCCCGACGTTGTGGGGTCGTCAGCATAGGGAGCACGCATGGGAGCGGTGCGATGAACCGGCTCGCCATCGAGCACCCACTTCTCGCCGTGCGAGGTGACCCGGCCCGCGATAGCGGGCGGGACCGTCGCCTGCTGGAGCCTGCGTCGTTTCTGACCGGTTTCGTACTGTGCGAACGGCATGACCCACACCCGGAACGGCGCATTGACGCGGGCGAGCTGGTCGATCCTGGCCGCGGGCTTGTATTCCATGAACGTGTTCCCGGTGATACCCCACCTGGCTTCGTCGACAAAGTATTTCCGCAGCTTCTCGTCGTCCTTGGAGCCATCCGAGGTTGCTCTCACGAACAAAGGGAGCATGGCCGAGTTATGGACGACTCCGTCCCATGTTTTAGATTTCGCATTCTTGCCGTACCATCCTGCTAGTGGAGGCGGTGCGCTGGTGTCGATCCCAAACCATTTCACGGCGTCGCTATTCAGCATCCCGGCATGCACAGTTCCGCCGGCCAGCAAAACTGCGGTGTGCGGCGCAACACGGTCAAGCGCAGCAGGCGTGCACTCCGGATCGAAAAAGGCGTTTGTGCCCATGAAGCCAAAAAGCAGATTTCCGACCGGTACGTCTTTGGCTTTGTCCGCGACCGTCTCAAGTACGTGCTTGCAAGTTGGCGCGAATCCTCCAAAGTCCACGGTCGTAACATCAGGAACAACATCCATCAGCATGTAGTGAATATGTGTATCCAAGATGCCAGGGATCACGAGGCGACCGGCTGCGTCAATCTTCTTCGTCTTCGGACCAGCTAGCGAAGTGATCTTTTGGCTTGTGCCCACCGCAAGAATGCGATCAGCCTTTATGGCGATTGCTTCAGCATGCGGCTGTGCATCATTTGCCGTGAAGATGTTTGCGTTCACAATGATGACGTCGGCAATCTCTTTTTGGGCCTGCGCCGACGCAACTAGCAAGCTGATGATCGTGATCAACAGGAATACTGGTCGCTTCATGGCCTCTCCGGTGTCTCGTTTTTTACCCACGTACGTGGTTGCGAAGCGCCTGGTGGCTAACCGCTGCCCGGAATACAGAGCTTTGGATTAACTGGACTGCTGTTGCCATCCACGTTGCTCGAAAAGGCTCTGTCCTGTTTGGCTAGCGGGCGCACCTTTCTTCGCTGTGCTCTTTATGACCGCTCTACTGTTAGTTAGCGAAAAATCCTGTCCAAACCTGTAATCCTGTGAGAAAAATAATTGGGACGTACCTGAGGACGGAACGGATTGAATGTGAAGACGGATTCCTCTCAACAGGACATTACCGAGATTCTTCAGGCTTGGCGGAACGGTGACGAGGGCGCACTGGAGAGGTTAACGCCTCGCGTTTATGTCGAGCTGCGCAAAGCTGCAAAGCGCGGGCTGCGGCGGGAGCGCGACGGCCACAGCCTGCAGACGACCGCGCTCATTAATGAGCTATACCTACGCCTTGATAAGCTTCAAAAGATTGATTGGCAGAGCCGAGCCCACTTCTTTGCGGTTTGCGCGCGCCAAATGAGGCGGATACTGATTGATCAGGCACGTGTACGACAATCTCAGAAGCGCGGGTCCGAAGCGCCGGTTCTGTCCCTTGAGGAAGCGCCCGAACTTGCGACGAATCCTCAGTATGATCTGCTAAAACTGAATACTGCCTTGGAGTCCCTGGCCAAAGTGGACGAACGTAAAAGCCGGCTTGTGGAGATGCGTTTTTTCGGTGGTTTGAGCATGGAAGAGATCGCGAACGTGCTGAACGTTTCGCCCGAAACAGCTGCACGTGATTGGCGCCTAGCTAAGGCATGGCTTCGGCGAGAGATGGAAAGCTGAAGCATGGATGATCGCTGGCAGAAGATCGAAGCCCTTTTTCAGCAGGCCGCTGATGTTGATCGAAATCAGCGGGACGCCTTGCTTGACCGCGCCTGCGCAGGGGACGAATCGTTGCGGGCGGAAGTTGAGTCGCTTCTCAAACAGCACGACCAGTCACGTGAGTTTATGGAAGAGCCCGTCATTCCTGGCATGCAACTCGATGAAAGAGGCGTGGCGCAGATCGGGCCACCAGAGAGAGGTTCGCCGTCCAATGAAAAGCTTATCGGTCATTACCGCGTTATGGAGCAAATCGGCGCCGGCGGCATGGGTGTTGTTTTTAAAGCTCAGGACACGCGCCTGGATCGGCTAGTAGCACTGAAAATTCTATCGACTGAACTCGCATCCGACTCGCTAGCTCTGGAACGGTTTCGACGCGAGGCGAAGGCAGCATCGGCGCTCAATCATCCGAATATTTGTACGATCTACGAGATCGGCGAACACCAGGGCCAGCCCTTCATGGCAATGGAGTATTTGGAGGGTCACACACTCCGAGAACAGGCGTTCGGCCGTGCCTTGGAAGTCGATCGCCTCTTGGATCTGGGGATCGAGATTGCAGATGCGCTCGACGTGGCACATTCGAAGGGGATTACTCATCGCGATATCAAGCCCGCCAACATCTTTGTTACGGATCGCGGGCACGCGAAGATTCTCGACTTTGGTTTGGCAAAAGTGAATCGCCCACGTGCCGACAAGGTGGACTTCTCGCGAACGTTGACAGAAGGGGACCTGACCACTCCCGGCACCACGCTCGGCACCGTGGCCTACATGTCACCCGAGCAGGCGTTAGGGAAAGAACTCGACGCGCGCACAGATCTTTTCTCGTTTGGAGTCTTGCTATATGAAAGCGCCACCGGCATCTCTCCATTTCGGGGCGATACTCCTGCCGCGACCTTTGACGCCGTTTTGAACAATCCAGCCCCTCCTCCCAGCCGCATTAATCCCAAGGTACCGGCTGAGTTGGACCGAATCATCGATAAGGCAATCGAAAAAGATCGCCACACGCGATATCAGAGCGCCGCCGATATTCGCGCGGACCTCACACGGCTAAAAAGGAATTCTCAGACGGGACTAACTGTTGAAAAAAGGAAAACGGGACTCGAGTTCGAGAAGCGCCTCAGTCGTCGCTCTAAAACACTCATCGGTGCTGTTTTCGTACTTGTATTGCTGGTCATTGGCGTAGTCTTCTATGCGAACCGATTTGCAGCGAAAACTGCTTCCATCGACTCGGTAGCAGTCCTGCCGATTACCGTCGAGGGGAACGATCCCGATGCCGAGTTCCTAAGTGACGGCATAACGACCAGTCTCATCGATAAGCTCTCCGAGATCCCCAATCTCAGGGTGATGTCGCGGAGTTCGGTCTTCCACTACAAGGGACGTGACATTGACCCGGAAACCGTTGGTCGCGCGCTCAAGGTGGGAGCTGTGCTTGTGGGACACACGGTGCGGAGGGGCGACACTCTCTTCTTGAGTGCAGAACTGGTACGCACAAGCGATAACAGTCACATCTGGGGCGATGAGTATAGCCGAAAAGTCTCGGACATTTTGCCCTTTCAAGCGGAGCTGGCGCGAACAATTTCAGAAAAACTGCGCATCAAATTGTCTCTGGAGCAGCAGCAAAGGATTGTCCAGATGGGTACCCGGAATCCGGACGCCTATGCCTTGTATCTGAGGGGCCGCGATTCTGCCGACCGGCTTACGGTCGAAAGCCTCAGCGACTCAGTTAGCTTTTTCCAGAAGGCTGTCGATGAAGACCCGAATTACGCCTTGGGGTATGCCTCGATGGCGGAATCTTATAACCTACTTGGCGCTTTTCATTACCTGCCTCCAGAAGAGGCGTTTCCGAAAGCCGCCGCTGCTGCGAAGCGGGCAGTCGAACTCGACGGCAATCTGGCCGAAGCTCATGTTGTTTTCGGTGGAGTGCTATTCCACAACTGGGATTTCACCGGCGCACGACGCGAGTATGTGCGAGCAATCGAACTGAACCCAAACCTGCCCAGTGCTCGGTTCGATTATGCAAGCTACCAGGAATCGGCGGGAAAACTCGATGATGCATTGCGAGAACTCGAGACTGCCCGCGAGCTAGACCCACTTTCGACATCGCCGATAAATCTCTTGGCGGTGTGCTACTTCTTCCGACGTGAATATGACAAGGCTCTGGAGCAATGGCGCAAGTCACTTGAAATCAGTCCAAATTCTCCTATCGCCCATTGGAACCTCTTTCACGTGTACATGGCGAAATCGATGTTCGGGGAAGCCATTACAGAATTGGAAGAGCGATTGAAGCTTGAGGGCAGAACCGAGGACGCGAAGCGGATCTCAGAAAGCTACCAACATGGTGGATGGCGGGGCGCACTGCGAGTACTTGCACAAATTAGCGAGAAGCCTTCCTCTCGAGGTTACGATCCATTTGCAGTTGCCTCCGCCTATTCCTATCTTGGCGAAAAGGATGAAGCCCTCTCGTGGACAGGAAAGGCAATCGAGGCCCGCTCCAGCTTCTTCGTCTATCTAAAAATAGATCCGGCGTGGGATAACATCCGTTCGGACCCGCGCTTTGGAGAGCTCATCCGTCGAGCAGCTCTGCCCGAATGAAAGCAACTACCGGCCCAATCCAGGTTCATCTCAAGTGATCGATTATCTGAATTTCAGATCCTCCCCGACGTCACGGACTCACATTCGCAATCCCTCCACTCGAGACTTGAGCCCCTGCGCTTCCATCGCCAAATAACGATTATTCAGCTTTCGAGTTGCAAATCCCAAAATCCTTGCGAATAGGCCCTCGAAGCGCAAAGAAAGCGTTACACGGCTGCTCTCGCCGAACGGAACGACCGAGTGTTTTGCGACGATACGCACACCAGGCGCCGAGTTGACCCAAGTAAAGCTTCGAAGTGAATCATCGAGTTCCACTATGCTCCACAATGCAGGGGGAAGTTTGGGCTGCCGGATCAGGGCGCGGCTTCCTACCGCAAGCGGCTTGGGCGTGCGAAGACGGACGCTCGTAACCGTCGGGGTCCACTCCGGCCAACGCTCAACATCCCGCATGGTTGTCCAAACGAGTTCGGCAGATGCTTTGATTTCGGTTTCAGTTTGGAAGAAAGTCATCCGCCCCTTCTTGGCCGCCCGTCCGCGTCCGAAACCGACCGACAATAATGACAGACGTGTATAAACGGCGTCACGCAAAAAGCACTACTACGGTGACCACAGCGGGGCGGGGTGCAGCGTGGTTGGCGTAATATCGTACGCTCAAAACCCTCAACGAGAGCCATCGTTTGTTTAGAACATGACCCATCCCTTGCTTGAGCCGGACGAGCGCTCAAACAATTCGAGTGTACTGCGCCACAACCACCTGCCAACTGCCCTGACGCTCCACCCACACGCGGGTGTAACGAAAGGTACCGCTCACGTCGCGTTCTCCCCGCCTGCCCTTGTTGACTGTGACACCGCGGAATCTGTTTCGGATCCTTTATTCTTGTTTCGATTCGGATTGACTCGATTTGTTGGCGGAAGAACGCTTCCACGAGGGCCAATGTCTCTGTCGATGTCAATTGAGGTTAACTTCCGGATCGCTCAACCAGAATTCAACAGCGTAGACGCCTGGTTTGCGACAATCGACTCTCGGGGATGCCCAAACGGCAACCCGCGCATAAAGCTCACCGTGTTATCCATTGCGCAAATCGCTGCCATGACTGCGTATCAGCAATGATGAATCGAAGCGGGCTTGCGAGATTGATCAGGAAGACCCCGACTATATTGACCAGATACAGCCGTCGCAGAAAAACGAGATCATAAATGACGCCTACAACGGAGAACGCGGAGATGATCCATATGATCATCCCGGCGGGCACTGGGAATCGCCCTAGCGCCGGGATAATCAGACTTACCATAGCCAGCATCATTAGTCTTTTGTGAACCTCTTTCTTGGCTCGAAAAATTAGTGCAAAACCGAAGAAGCCGCAGAAAAGAGCTAAGTCAATCAGTCCGTTGATGAGCAGCAGAGCCATGCGCGGCCTCCCACTTGCGAAACCAATTCGCACGGAGTGAAAAGTCATTATGCCACCCAAGCCTACAATCCCAAGAGCGATCAAAGAACCAGCCCACCCGATGCGGCGATGTATGTCGGTACGACCTGCCGTTACTAGGAGTGTTTGACCAACAAAGAACAACGTCCACAACGTGAAGGCGGCGCCGTGAATATGCGTCAGCCCAGGCAATTGGGGCGCTCCGAAAATTCTCTTCAAGTAGTAGGTCCGTGCAAATCCGAGAAAAACGCCGACTGCAAAGACAAGCGCGGTAGTACCGTAGAAGATGTGGCCGCGGCAAATTGGATCGTGACATCGTTTGTCGCATGCGCCCGAATCGTAGAGTTTCGAATCGCATGGCGATAGTAAAAACGCGACATTGGCGACGAAAATCCGTTTCGCGCTAACTCTTCGGATGCTCCGATTGGTAGAAGCCGCCGGTTCTCTCAAAGCATTCGTGCGGAAATATGCTCAGTTGGAGGTGTCTGCCGCGGAACTGTGGCCCGTTCCGGCTAGAAGCGTCACATGTATTGAATTCACGTTCGGTGAGCCGTATCGCATTCATTTTCTCGACACAGCAGCCGTCGAGACCTCGCATCAAGCTATCTTGATTGGCGCCAAGACACACAACCGGATTCGACTCGAATTGCGCGGACGTGTCGAGACATTCGCGATCTTCTTTCAGCCAACCGGCCTTCAGCGACTGTTGTCTTTGCCGGGCAATTTAATTGTGGATTAGCACTTCGACGCCTGTACAGTGCTGGGCAAAGCGATGAGGAGCCTTCATTTAGAGATGGCCGAGGCGGAATCGTTCTATAGGCGGGTTCGAATCGCAAACGCTTATTTCACTCGACGTATACCCCGCGTAAACAGTCGTTGCATTGTGGATGCTGCGGTGCAGGAGATCATTTGGAGGCAAGGCTGCATTCGCGTTCCTCAACTTGCAAGCCACACCGGGATTGGGTTGCGGCAGTTCGAGCGACGGTTTGTCCACGACATGGGCATCAGTCCGAAGCTTTACGCACGTATTATTCGCTTCGAAGGTGCAATGAGAAGAAGGTCCTGTTCAGGTCTCAACTGGACACAAATCGCGCATCAGCTTGGATATCACGATCAGATGCACATGGTTCACGATTTTCAATCTTTGTCCGGGGAAAGCCCGACCTCATTGGCTCCCCACTTTGATCTCCTGAGTTCCCCTACTGCACAGACCTAAGTGCCCGAGGCAGGGTGGGCCACCCCCAGTCCTGTTGATCTCAACAAATAGCAAAGGGCACTTTCCGGGCCCCATCGCCCTATTGAGCGGGCTGCTGATCTGCGCCCGGCTCGAAAGATTGCGCTCAGTGCTGACTCTTGCCATCTAACGGCTGCATTGTAAGGGCCACCTGTTGGCACCGACCGTCTTTGGCTTTGTAGACGCCAAGGATTACCGCTTCGAACTCCTGGTGCCCCTCGGCCTTGCTGTCGTAGCCCATGTGCACTGTCCCGTACTCATAGGCCATGTCTCCCGACGGAGAGGCTACGATCCGATGCTCGCCTATCCAATCGCTCTTAATGTTGGTGCGATCGGAAAAGCTTTTCGTGTTGGCTTCATCTATCGCGGATTTGCCAACCACAGGTTTGCCATAAGGAGGCATGTAGGAAAAGGCATCATCGGCAACGGTTACTTTGCCCGCTTTTACGGAATTTTCGGTGCACGGCCTGCTTTGTGCTTCGGCCAGGAGAGCAGATAACAAGATCAGCAGCGAAATATATTTCATGGCAGCTTCTTCCTACAGCGTTTGCAGAAAATTAATCAGATCCTGCATCTGCTGCGATGTGAGCCCGATCTCAAAGCGCTTGTTGTAGAAATTAACGAGCTGAGAGAGATTCGCCGCTGCCCCGTTGTGAAAATACGGCGCACGGGCGGCCAGACCCCGCAGGATCGGCCCTTTGATGCGACCAATATCGGCGCATTGTCCTGAAATCAGACTTTTTCCCGGATCAGTGGTGTAGAACGTTTGTCCGGCATCTGCACCTTGTGTGCAGACTAACTCGAAAACAGGCAGAAGCGGCTGCTGTAACTGCTGCAGGCCTGCAATTATGTTGGGATCGGTTTCATACTGCAGTGACCGGCCGGTGCCGATGTCGAGCGCCAATGGGAATGAATGGTTGCCTACATTCGGCGCATCGTGGCATGTCGTGCACGTGCCAACGATCTGCTGCGTGCCGGTAGTCAGGCCGGGCACATCGCTGATCGTCAATGGCTGGGTGTTGAAGATCTGCTCGCCCCGGGCAATCGATGCCTGTTGCCTATTGCGCGAATTCTGCCACGAAGTGTAGATCGCGAATGCATTCGGATTAAATTGCTTACCCTCAGGATCGCCGCCCAAGGAGTCGTTAATGCCAGGGTAATACTGCTGCGTAGGCAAGTATTGAGGCCCGCCTAGCGAGCCTTTCTCCCCGTAAAGATTTCCCGCAGAGAAGTCATACAGCTGCGCTGAGTTGAGCGCCATCTCGAATCCCACAATCTGGCTCAACTGGGTTGCGCTGGGCTGCTGCGTCGCCTGCGCATGGCCCAGCGTGGCATCGATCGCCTGTTGCGTCAGGTCTGCGTTCAGATTCGCCGCAAAAGTCTGCTCGTTATTCAGCGGGTAGACGTAAGACTCGCGTCCATCGAACATGACTGCGCTCAGGAATCCCAGGTTCGTCGTGGGCAGAGGTCGTCGGTACATCGAGGCAGTCTGCTGACCTTCGTCGTTCGTGGTTAAGGCGCAACCGTAAGGATCTTGGACCGCTGCTATGGTGAATTGAGCCGGTTCCGAGTCCGTCTGGTTCGGAGGAACCTGGATGCCGATGCGGATCAAGCCCTTGTTGACAACCAAGATGTTATTGATCGGCCCGGTTGGGCACGTGGAGCCGTCTACTTGGGCAAAAAGCGGATCCTTCCCTCGTGTAAGGAAGTAGCGAAGTTGCGCATCGGCCGCGCTCAATCCAAACCCATCGCTCGGAGCGTGACACGTGCCGCAGCTGCGGCCGTTTGTTCCGAGGCTCTGAAAGAACGGGCTACTAAGGTCGATCGAGCCGGTCGTACTGTTGGTCGTGGAAAAACCCGTTGGGTCAAGTAAAGGAAAGAGGTTCTGAAGGTAGATGTCAGCGAGTGCTGTACCGCTGGCAAGAATCCCAAGGACGACAACCCAGCGCAGGATTCGCTTGCCAGGGCGATTTGGCCAGAACCACCGGGCAAGGCCGTGCAAGGATCGAAACGAAACTTCTGTTCGCATTCTGTCAGACATACGCCTCTCCCTCTCCGCTTTCTTGTGGTTACGTTTGTTCCGAACCCCAATCAGCTGGACGCATAGTGCCCGCGACTGCAAAGGGCAGACAATAGGCGAGAGCTTAGCGTTCTATTGATTTTGTATTACCGCGTAAGCAGTTGGTATGAGAAGACTTGCCACAAAATGGAATAAGCCGATGTAAAATGTCTGACCAGATTTTGGAGTCATCCGCTGTGGTATCTAATCCCGTTTCCCGTCCGATTCGCATTCAGTTTGGGGACGACTTCGAATTGGACACGCGCGCCTTCCAGCTACGCTCGGGGGGCATTCCGCTAAAACTGAAGCCGATTGCCATGGAATTGCTGATATTCCTTGTGGAGCGTCGCGGAGAGATGGTCACGCGCGAAGAGATCGTGGCGCGGATCTGGGGCGAAGGCGTTTTTCTGGACACCGACAACAGTATCAACGGCGCTATCAATAAGATCCGGCAGGCACTACGCGACGATGCAGAGGGGCCGCGGTTTATACAAACTGTAACAGGTAGGGGTTATCGATTTATCGCGCCCGTCGTGGAACTCCGGCCGCCGGTGGCGCCAGCAGTTCTCGCCGAGGGTCCCCCAGCGGGGGCCACCGACCTTCGCACAGAATTGGAGAGCCAGAACCGCAATATACAATCAGAGCCCTTTTCATATCCTGTCGCGACGAGTGGGCCATTCAGACTTAGGTTTTACAAGCCAACGTGGGTCATCGCAACACTGGTTCTCGCCATTGTGGCCGCTCTTGGCATTGGTGCATACAGAGGCCGGCGGCATCCTGACGTAACCACGAATGGCCGCGAGCCGCTACTTGTCTCCGAGTTCACGAATGCGACCGGCGATCCAGTTTTTGACGATACCTTACGCGAAATTGCGATCACGGAATTAGACCGTTCCCCAGTCTTTGAGGTCGTCAATGATAAACGCGTATCGGAACTGCTGCGCTCCGTGGGACAATCGCCCAAAGCCCCGTTGACTTCCGATCTGGCCCAAAAGATCTGTGCGCGGGCCCAGGTGAGACTCGTTGCTGAGGGTGCAATCAAGCCACAAGGGAGCGGCTACTTAATCGAATTGGTTATGCTGGATTGCCCGAGTGAGCGCATTCGAAGCCATGAACAAGCTGATTCACAGAATATCGATGAGGTACTGAAGACTCTGGGGGGGCTGGCAGCCGCGACCCGTCTCCGGCTCCCCGGAAGCAGTGGAGCCGCAACCACGGATGTGGCGGCTCTCCCGACAGCGTCCGTACAGGCCTTAAAGGTTTACATCACGGGGCTGAGTATTCTGCATAGTGATCCTATGCAGAGTGCGACAATGTTGCGGCGTGCCACTACACTCGACCCAAATTTCGCGGAAGCTTGGCTGTACCTATCGATCGCTGACCAGCAGCTCGGCGAGCGGCAGCGCGAGACGGAGGATCTGAAGAGAGCCTTTGCTCTCCGGGACAGAGTCCCTCGGGAACTGAAGCAACGCATTGAAGGAGAATACTTTTATACAACCGGTGAGGTCTACAAGGCCATTGACGCCCTCCGCTCCTGGGAAAACCTGGACTCAAGGCAATTTCCACCACACAACTTGCTGGGCTTGACCTATGCCCAGATTGGGGAGTACGAAAAGTCAACCCAGGAGTTTCGGCTGGCTTTGGCGGCTGCTCCCAGCTTTTCAGTTGCTTATGAAAATTTGGCAGCCGTACTTCAGGCTGCGGGCCGGTACGAGGACGCGGCAGCGATCCTGCGCCAAGCTCAGGACAAAGGACTATTCAAAGGACCGGGTCTCCATTTCATACATTACGAATTGGCGCTGCTGCGTTCCGACGCGCCGGCTCAGGAAGAAGAGCGAATATGGATGGAGCAAAACACGGTCGATCCCCTCGTAGTTTCAATTCAAGCGAATATTGACTCCTTCGGAGGTAATCTGAGCCGGGCACGGCGAAGTACGCAGCACGCTGTCGATATGGCCCTTGAATCAAACCTGAAGGAGTCTGCCGCAACCATGCTGCTCAGGAGGGCCAATGCTGAGAGTTTGCTTCGAGAATCCTCTGAAGCAAGGACGGACCTTGGGGCGGCGATACGGCTCTCTGATTCGAAAATCTTGCAGTCGCGGGCAGCTCGGGCGATGGCCTTGAATGGTCAGGGAGAGGAAGCACTACAAATCATGAATCGCCTGCTGCGTGAAAACCCTTCGGACACAATGCTCAGAGCAGTGGATGCGCCTTTGGTCTTGGCGGCGTCGCAGCTCAGAAGCGGCCAGACAGACAGAGCATTGCGAACCCTAGAACCCATCCAGCCTTACGAGTTCGGCTGGGGTGGCGCGGGTTTGCTTCCCAATTATCTTCGCGGGCTGGCATATCTCAAGCTGCACAAAGCAGTGGACGCTGCTGCTGAATTCAAGGCAGTACTCGACCATCGCGGCGTCGAACCGCTGGCCCCGGCTTGGGAGATGTCGCGTTTGGGTCTCGCTCGTGCATATGCGTTACAAGGCGACACAATCCAGGCTCGTACCTCTTATGAGGATTTCTTCGCTCTCTGGAAGAACGCTGATTCTGCCAACCCTGTGCTGAAAGAGGCCAAAGGCGAGTACGCAAGGCTGAATTAGCGACTGCAGGACATTTCTCTATTAATGCCGAGGATGGAGCCACTCTCAACCAAACGCATGGTCCTCGCTCAGGTGCTGCGGCACTAGTTGAATTTCGAACTACACCTACATCATTTCGATCAGGTCATTCACATCGATCTGCTCTATTAGACCCTGCCGAACCCGCCGCAAGACCACCTCGACCCTTAAACTGATTGGAACGACGCCTAGTAGAAACGTGCAATGAGACAGGGGCACTGGCGCGACAAGGCACCGGCCGCACAAACGCTAGTCGGGATTGTGGAATTCCGGCCCTTGCGCGGACCGGCTACTTTGTTCCATCTCTGTTTTCGTTTGTGTCATGCTACCGAGCAACGAAACATCGGTAGATATCGATAAGTACCGAGAAATTGTTACAGCGCTGCCACCTCTAATGCGTTGTGTGTGGGCAATAAGCTATGCGACAGTTCAAGATTGACTCGTGGCGATTGTGGGAAGCGGACGGGAGGAGCAGCGGTTTGAAGGTTGGTGCAGTTGAAGCCCAGTTCATTGCCTATCCCGGAATGGCGGAGAGATTTTGGCGCGGGTTGAGCAAACTCTGTCAAGGCGCATGCCCGCGATAGCGGCGACCTTCGGTCGGCCTTGACAGGGTTTGCGCCCGCGCTACGCTGCCATTATCCGGGGCAGGCAGGTCTCTAAAAGCCGATTCCAAGGCCCATATCGTGCTCTTGTTGGGGTGCCTTAGAGATTTCTTGCTGGGTCGCACTTGTCTGATCTGTGCTGATCAGTGGCCCCTGCGCAGTTTGTTTCGAAATATCGTGGCCGAGAGCGGTGGGTAGCTTCTCGCGGTCATTGGTGAATACTTGCGCATCGTAGGCTCCGCGCGAGACGGAGACATAAGCCATCCGGCTGTTGAGCAGGTCCTTCGCGGCCAACTCGGTGTCAACATGAATCAGCACACGATTCGCAGTTTGTCCCTGGCTAGAGTGGCTGGTCATTGTGTAGCCATGGTCGAGATGGGGATGCTTGTTTGGATCGATTTGGAGTGAGCGGCCTGAATCCATGTTCAGACTCACTCGTCCAGCGCCGTCAATACCAGCGATCACTCCGAGTTCGCGATTTGCAATCCTCAGGTCATTGGCGGGCGCGGTGAATTGAATGCGGTCGCCAACGGAGAATCTTCGTACCTCCTCACGGAAGACGGAGACGCCCCGCTGCCGGCGAGGATCGTATGTGCGGTCGGTTCCGTCCTGCAGTCGAACAGTAAGCCGGTTGCCAGCGGCATCAATGCTCCGCACCTGGGCGTACTGGCCTTTTCCAATCCCGGTCTCCTTCGATGTGCGGGAATAGCGGAGAATATCGCCTACTTCATACTTCGCCGCCCACGTGCGGTCAGCCCCGGTGAGTTCCTGGCGCGGAACAAGGGTTCGGATTGGGTACTCTTCGCATCTGACCAGGCCCTTGCGCTGTAATTCGCCGTGAATGCGTCGATTGATCTCCATGCGGGAGCGATTATCCGGGGACACTACTAACGTGTTCTCCGGCGACTTCGCGTACTCTTTCGCAATAGCCGAAATGCGCTCGTCATGTCCGGGAACCTCGTGAACCCGGCCCTGCTGATCGAGATTGTTGATAGCTTCCCGTACATTGCCCCGTGCGAGCTGTTGAACCACTTCCTTCAGTTCGGGGTCCTTCTGCCGCACGATCTCTTCTAGTTTGACCGTCTTCATACCGGCATCTTGAAGCTGGGCAAACGGGCGTCCGGCTTCAACCGCTTCGTGCTGTCGCCGATCCCCAACCAACAAGACTCGCTCATTCGGATGCAGCCGCTCGATGAATTCATGCAGTTGGCGAGTGGACGCGAGTGAAGACTCGTCGAGCACGTAGAGTCGTTTCTCACCCGTGTCGGGCTTCTGCCCGAGTGCCAAATGCTTCTGTAGAGTCGAAGTCTCAATGCCAGATTCGCCGAGCTTCTGCGCTGCTCGGGATGTTGGGGCGAACCCTTCGACCCTGTAGCCGTCAAGTTCCGCACCTTCTCGGATCACGGCTAAGGTGGTGGTCTTGCCCGTGCCGGCAACGCCGTCCAGTCCCACGATTTTTTCACGCGAGAGAAGGATCTCGTCAACTGCTTGGAGCTGCGAAGGATTCAATTCTGGATGACGGTCTTCCGTGGCGATACGGATCGGAGGCGAAACGAGCATTGGATCGCCATAATCTCGGCGGTTGCCTTCCAACATTCTGTCGACGATCTCGCGCTCCATCCCTGCCATAACTCTCGTCGTGTACTGTCTGCGTGCGCCTACCTGCGAGAGTTCTTGGAACTCTTCTGTGTTGATCCGGCACTGGAACTCCTGCCGGATGCTGTTGTAGGTGCTTTCTCCCATGCTGCGCGCCAGCGCTGCTTCCAAGATTGCGCGACGATCTTGCACTGCTGATCGCTCGAATACGTGATCGCGTGCCCAAGTCACAGCACTCTGTGCCTGAGCATTAACCTCCTGCATTCGCTGTTGACCGTGTTTGCGAGCATGATCCACTACCCTATCGGCTTGGTTGCCATATTGTGCTGCCAGCTCGCGATGTCGCTGCAATACCTCTCCCTGGGACAAGAGTTCTTTTCGATCCCGCGTATGGTGGGCCGCGATCTGCGCTGCCGCTGCGCCGTCGATTCCTTGTTCGCGCAGATGGTCCTTGATCTGTTCCCGCCGTGGACTGGAGGCCTCCAAGTACTCTTTGGTATAGCCACGGATTTCAGGCTGCCCATGCTTCCCGCGCTCCAATTCATAGCCCCGCATTTGCAGCCGCATTGCGAGTTCGGATCGATAGACCGCAGTCACGTATCGCTGCGAAACGAAGAGTTCGTGGGGCTGGAGACTTCGCGTTGTTCCATCCGCCTGCTCGGTCACGTTGAAGATGACGGCATGGGTGTGCAGCTGCGGGGCGGCGTAGCCATTAACGGGACGGGCGGTATCGTGTTCAAAAGTAGCAGCGATAAACTTGCCGGTGGTCTCGGGCGCGTGAACATTGCCTATACGTGCTTGCGTGTATCTCTCTAGCTCGCGAAGCGCTGTCCGTACACTCTCCCGATGGGCTTCCCGGACTCGTTCATCCCCTCCCACAAGTGCCGTGAGCGATACTGACTTCGGGGCAGAAAATGTAGCGTCCCACCCGGCACGATGCTCGGTGCTGGTGACTTCCTTACCGAATTTGCCCTCGTATGCTCTCGAGACCTGGTGCCGAACCAACTGCTCTGCGCTATGAGGATGCTGCCCTTCACTCAGCCGCGCGAAATGTTCCGACTCCACGGCCCCGGCGAGCTTCCACTGCTCGGCAAGCTTACCCTGCCATTCGCTGTGGCCTTGCTGATCGCGGCTCCAGTAGTTCTGTTTCTCTGACGCAAACTCACGTTCGTGATAAGTTCGCGCTTGGCTGGCCGAGAGTGGCTTCGAGATGGTAAGCATGACACAAACACCTTATTTGTCGGCTCGGTTGGTGCGGGTCGGTGCGAGGAAGTCCGCGAGGATTTTGTGCGCTTTCTGGAGCTTCATTGTGTCGGCCTGATCGCGGATTTTCACGATGGAATCGGGCAGCAATTGTGTACCTTCTGATGCAGCTTTCGCCTTTGAATGAAACAAATTCAGCAGGGTGTATCGCAAGGCCCAGACCTCGGCAAGCAGCAATTCAATCGGGTCGGCAGGCCGTTGGCGCGCTGCGTGCAGCGCAGTCTCGCGGAGCCATTCGGCGAGAGATTGGCCGGCGCTCTCAGCGGTGGCTTCCACCTCAGCCAGCTCTCCTGGAGTCAGGCGCGTAGCTATCGTTTTAGTGCGAAAGCCGGGCCTAGTCTCATCTCTAAGAGGTGCCTCGCTCCGAGTCGGAAAAGGAAGTTCGGGAGTACTCATGGGAAATCCTATGCATGGTTCTCAGCAAATGATCCACCAGTGGCGATGTTGCAACAATTCATGAAAGCGTTTGCGGTCAACATGTTTACGCCAAGTGCCCCTACGAGCACTTGGTCGTTTACGACTGTAAACACGCGCATGCGCGCGAACCCATCGCAAAAGCGAAACCGCTCGTTTCCAACACGTTGACGCTCGTAAACATTTCGGCGCTCGTGAGCGCTCCGCAGTTCCCAAATTGGGGGTGACGTGTCCACCATTCTTCCGGTGCGAAGCACCGCCTCGCTCACATTTCGCCATATTCCAGCGCCAACGTGTCCCACGCCTGCATCACGTCTGGCGACTGCCATGCACGGCGAAACAGATTCTGAATGAACTTCCAGTGCTCCATGGGGAAGACAAAACTAACTCCGTTGTCACAGGCACAGAAATTCACATCGAACTCCTGGTTCTCCGTGATTCCGACATGGGCGTAGAAATAGTGCCCTTTCCATTGCGCCAGTGGGCGAGTCAAATCGAGCCCTTCCAGCATTCTTCGAAATTCCGCAGTTCTCGCGTATCCATTTATCGGATAGCGTGGCGCGAGCGGGCCAGGAAAATGCAGGTAGGGGGAGAAATCGTTCCCTTCTTCTCGCACCAGATCAAGGCGGTATCCGCCCTCCTCTCGAGATGGCAATCCGCGCTGCATTGGGCCTTCAAAGTCATCGTCATCGCCGATCGGCTTCGGACGTAAAGGCTTGCGGTGAACTGCGTAATGGCCTCGGGCACACACCCGCCAAAGGGTATTCCAGTGTGGCCAAAGTACGTCGTTAAGCCGCTCGATATTGGAGAACTTTTCCTCGTCCAAAAGTGTGTAGAGATTGCGGACAGCGAGTAGCGGTCTGCGGCGCTTCTGAGCCGGGTCTCTGAGCATCTGGATAGTGCGGTTAACGACTCTACGAAGGTCCTCGCCATCGACGGCATTCGGGTCCTTTGTGGCGACCTGTTTGTCCTCAGGAAGCGTCATCAAATAGAAGAAGTCTAGAGACACCTTCTTCTTTCTCATTGCAACCGCATAGGCGGCGAGAAATGCTTCCAGAATGTCGGCCAAAGACTCATAGGAAAGCTGGCCCTGTTCGGTACTCGCAAACGACTCCGCACCCTTGGCGCAATAGTGTGCAACGAGAGCCCATTCGGCCTGCGTCAGCGGTAGGTGTGCCTCCGCTTTTCCACGAATATTGAGCAGAGAATCTGTCGGCTCAGTGAGCAGGTTTGCCAATTCAAGACGGTCGTCTCTCGCCGACTCCAGCAGTTGCTTTGCGGCCTCGGATGTGGAGACAGTTTTGCCGGTCTTATGAGCAATGACTTCCTTCAGTGTTTCTAGCCTGGAACGGAGCGCTTCGGAGATACGGATCGAAATCACTGGCTGATGGGCCGTCGCTGCTTTGACCGTCATGAGCGTCCTTGACGAAAAATATGTAACGTTACATATTGACTGTATTGGTACCTATGGGCTAGTGTCAAGGCCAACGTTTGTTCCCCGGTCAGACAACCACGTCACGCTGAGTGAAATGGGGCCCCGTCAAAGAATCCGGGACGGAGTACAAAATGAATCCAGCCGAAGACAATGAACCCTTCGTAACGCCTGAAGAAGCAGCAGACTTTCTCAAGATCAGCCCGGTCACCGTGAAGAAGATGGCTCGCGAAGGCTGGCTCCCCGCACATCCCATCGGCAACGGAGTCCGCAAGCGTTGGCGTTTCAGAATTTCCGAACTGGTTTCCCACATGCGTTGTCGTGTAGAGTCGGAAGCGTCATCCGTGCGCGTTTTAAGGAGGAAAGCTTCTTGAAGCGCACACAGCAAGATGTGGGAACGATCATCCGCAAGAAGAAAGCGCGAGGCCCGGATGTCTGGGTTTGGCGCTTCTACGAAGTGGATGAGATGGGCATTACGCGAAAGCGCAGCGTAATGTTGGCGGGAGATGCAGAGGAATGGCCGACAGAAGCTCACGCATGGCAGGGATCGAAGGACTTTCGATACCAGCGAATGGAACAATCCTGCGGCCAATTGTTCGGAGCATTGGTGAAGCGATACATGCGCGAAGCAATGCCTGAGCGGTATTCAACCAAGAAATCCTACGCCTCTATTTTGAAGAGACACATTCTGCCTCAGTGGGGCAATGCTCCGTTGGCAGAGGTGAGAAAGCCCTTCAAGGTGGAACAGTGGTTGAAAGAACTGAAGCATTCTCCCAAAACGAAGTCGAACATAAAGGGTCTCCTGCATCGCATTTTTGAGTACGCGATGAAATGGGAAATCTTGGAGACTCAGCGGAACCCAATGCAGTTAGTCGAAATCAAGGGCGTCACGAAACGCATTCGCAAGAAGATCGTCCTCACGGTGGAGCAATATCACGCTCTTCTCGCTGAGCTTCCGTACCACATTCAGGTGATGGTCATGATTGCGATGTGCCTGGGCTTGCGCATTAGCGAAATCAGGGCATTGCAATGGCAGGACTTTGACTTGAAGCGGAGGATTCTGACGCTGGCGCGATCCATCGTGGGCAAGTATGTCTGGAACGGTGGGAAAACGGGCGCTTCGGAAGACGAAGTGGCTCTGGATTCCAAGCTAGTTTCCGTTCTGGAGGACTGGCAGAAGAGATGTGTTCCGACGCCAGAGGGCTGGCTATTTGCGAATGCGGACACGAGGCGGCCAGTACACGGCGACGTGATCCAGAAGGGCTACTTGCGACCGGCAGGTGAAACAGTCGGGCTGCTTGGAGTGGGGTGGCATACGTTTCGCCACACCTATCGAACGCTTATCGACGATGTGGGCACGCCTCTCGGTGTACAACAGCGCCTCATGCGCCACGCCGACATCAAAACCACCATGAACACATACGGCTCGGCATTTGAAAAAAGCAAGCGTCGAGCCAACAGCCGGGTAGCGGCTCTTGTTCTGCCACCCGCGATCAAAAAGCAATTGAAGGATAGGGCGAAGGAAGTTTCCCTGCAGAATTTGAAGCCCGAAACCGCCGCGATCCAGTGATTTTTGGATTGGGGACTACGCCCGTAGTCCCTAGAATCTGTTAAGTGGTTGCGGGGGGTGGATTTGAACCACCGACCTTTGGGTTATGAGCCCAACGAGCTACCAGACTGCTCCACCCCGCATGACGATCATAACAACCGCAAGAAATGCCGTCAAACCTCGAAATCCACCCGATTGGCTGAGAAGGGCACCCCCGAACACAGCCTGCGCCTCGCGCCCGTTGCATGACCGGCCACACATTGAGTCTGAAATCTGTAACTCTATCGCCAGACTCGGCATCCAAAGATTCGTCGTTTTGCAAGTTTTCGAGTCTGGGTGCAGACTAGTTCGAATCTAAGGAGGTCTCTAAATGCCGAGAAGAGATGGCGCCAGCCGCCACACCACTATCAATGCGCAACCCCGCGTCCATCAGCGCGCCGCCGAAATCCAGGCGTATGGCACAGTCTCGCACGCCTTGCCTTTGGATTTGGACGAGCCCGTGCGTCTGGAAATGACCGAGCAGTTGAATCTGTTGCTCGCCGACAGCATGACCTTGCGTGATCTCTATAAGAAATCGCATTGGCAGGTTGCCGGTCCCACTTTCTATCAGCTGCATCTTCTCTTCGATAAACATTTCTCCGAACAAGTGGAAATTGTCGATTTGATTGCGGAACGCATTCAATTGCTGGGAGGAATTTCCGTTGCCATGGCGCACGACGTCGCGGAAACCACTCGTATCGAGCGCCCTCCGCGCGGCAGGGAAGAGGTTCCGGTTCAAATCTCGCGGCTGCTCGATGCGCATCAAATTATCATCGAAAATTGCCGCGAACTGGCCGAGCGCGCCGATGAACTTGGCGACGCGGGAACGAATGACTTGGTCGTCAGCGACGTTCTGCGCACCAATGAGCTGCAGGCATGGTTTCTGAGCGAACACCTCGTCGAGATGCCGCTCGTTCATGCGAAAGATCCGGACGTGCGCCAGGCGGGATAGGTGATCGAACTGGACGCGCCTGCCCTAAACACGTTTGTCATTTCGAGCAATGCGAGGGATCTGCTTTTACTCACGATGAGCGGCGATTCCTCGCTTGCCTCGCGGTTCTAACTTTCGCGATCATTTTGCGTTCATCTTGTCGTGTTCGTAGTACTCGTACGCCGACATCGGCTTCGGCCCATCTTTCTTCCAAACGCGCGAATCCTGCGGCAATTTATTCAACACCCGCGCCATTTCGCGGATGTGCATGGCCACCGATCCGCAACACGCGCCGATGTAGTTGATTCCGATCTCGCGAGCCCGCAAGGCATAGTCCCCCATTTCTTTCCGGGTCAGCTGCAACGGATCGAGCGCATACGGAAATTCCGGAAGGCTGGTGAAATCCGGCTTCTCTTTCGGCGTGCGATACGCGACCGGTTGGCACGCCAGATATCCGGACACCGCCTTGCGCATCTATTCCATCGGTCCAAGCATGTGTTCCGGCGGCCGCAGACAGTTCAGGCCGACAATATCGGCTCCGGCATCAAGTAGTTTCTTCGCTGCATCTGCGGCATTGATACCTTCCGCTGTTTCATCTTTGCTTTCGAAACAAACGGTGACCATTGCCGGCAGTCCCGTCTTTTTCGCACGCTCCACCGCGATCAGCGCCTCGCCCAGCCACGAGAATGTTTCGCCGATAATGAAATCCACTCCTTCATCGACCTGCACGGCGAGTTGCTCGTCGAAGGTTCTGCGGACGCGGTCGGCGGCGGACGGACTCTCCGGCTCGTACATCCACGTCAGACTCAGATTGCCTGCCACCAGGCACCGATCTCCCGCGACGTCGCGCGCCACACGAACTGCTGCCCGATTAAGTTCTTCTAGGCGGGTCTCCAGTCCAACCGTGGCGAGTTTGTCGCGGCTCGCATAAAACGTGAGCGCCTGTAGCACCTCGGCCCCGGCTTCACGAAACTCTACATGTAATTCGCGCAGCGCATTGGGATAAGTCAGCGCTACTTCAGGTGTGAACGGCCCCGCCCGCACCCACCCGCGTTTCTCGAGTTCAAGCAGATAACCGCCGTCGCCCAATACCGGACCTTCTTTCAGCCGTTCCAGGATTCCCTTTTTCGTCATAATCCCCCTCCGCCAAGAATCGGCGCCCATCATGCTGCCTTTCGGAAGCGTCCTTTCTTCCAATCCCGCAATGCCTGATGTGCCGCGTTTCGGCCCGGCGCTCCCGTCACCCCGCCTCCGGGGTGTGCTCCCGCTCCGCATAAATAAAGACCATCAATCGGAGTACGGTATTGCGACCACCCCGGCACCGGACGCATAAAGAAGAGTTGCTCCAGCCGCAGGTCGCCGTGAAAAATGTTGCCTTCGGTCAGTCCATAGGTTCGTTCCAGGTCGAGCGGCGTCAAGACTTGCCGCGCCAGGACCGCGCTCGGAACATTGGGCGCGTACTCCGCAATCTTCTTCAGTACGCGATTTCCCAGAAGTTCGCGCTTCTCGTCCCAGTTTCCTTCACGCAATTTGTAAGGCACGTATTGAACGAAGCAGGTCAGGATATGTTTTCCCGCAGGCGCGAGCGAAGGATCCGCATTCGACGACACCACGCAATCGACCCACAACTCTTCCGGGATGTCTCCAAACTTGGCGGTGTCATAACAGCGCTCGGCGAATTCGAGCGAGGGCACCAGCGTATAGAACGTCCGCTCAAGCGGCAGGAAGAATGGCTGCAGATATCGTGCCAGCCTCTTCAATTGATCATCCACTTGCACGAAACGTTCCGCATCTCTGGTGGAAATCTTCGCGAACTCCTGCCGGGCTCGGTCACGATCGGACCACCACGGCACAACCTGGCTATCCGGAAACGGTACTTGAATCGCAGGATCGCAAGGGATCATGCGCAGTCCACACTCGCGCAATCGCAACTCGCTGACGACTTCCGGCCGCAACATGCTCGCGATATACGAAGTCGTCGAAGCGCGGCAACCCGGCGCCACCTCTTCCGTCACGCAGCACCCGCCCACAATTTCTCGTCGCTCGAGTATCAGGGTGGACAATCCGGCGCGCCCCAGATATGCGGCGGCGGTGAGCCCATTGTGCCCTGCGCCGATTACGATCGCGTCGCAAATCTTTCCATCTTTTGAATGACTGGTGGTCATTCGGGTGAGGTATGATTTTTTAACGATACAGCACCGCCAAACAAAATGAAATTGAAACGGCTGCAGTCCGTGCTGTATGCTGTGTGACCAAGAGTCACTATGCCCGGCATTCCCACTCATGGGGTCGCGCCTCCCTTGTATCAACGGCAACCCAAGCTCCGTCCCCGCTCCGACGCCAAGCGTTCCCGCATTGTGGAGAGGGCCGCGCAGCATTTCGCGGAACACGGCTACCATGCGGCACGCGTCGGGGATATCGCCCTGGCCCTCGGGATCGCCAAAGGATCTATCTTTCAGCATTTCGGCAGCAAAGACGGTCTCTTCTTCGAGGTCTACAAACGCGCCGTACGGTCGTTTTCGAAGTATCTGGACGCGCCAGCGGAGGTCTGCAGCGCCGGATTTTTCGAAGTGCTCCGCTATTGGCTGGTTCGCACCGAGCACCTGCTGCATGAGGATTGGATCCCTTACCGCATCTATCTGCTCGGGAACTACGGAACAGATCTCGTCCTCAGGCGCGAAATCAATCGCTTTCTTATCAGTGAAGATCCTTACGGCACCGTGAGTTTTGTTCGATTCGGCCAGGAACGAGGCGAACTTCGTATCGATCTCGACGTCGAAATGATCGTATCCATCATCGACTGGATGGTTGAGCGCTTTCAGGACGCATTATTGACCGCAGAACTCGATCCGGGATTGTTCCGCCGCCAGGGCGAACTCGCGGAGAAAAAAGAGGCGCGAATTCTGCAGTTCCTCGATGTGCTGCAGCGCGCGATTGGTACTGGAAGCGCCGCTTCAAAGCCCGAAGTGGTTCTTCCGCGGCGGAATTCTCGAAATTTCAAATCCGCTACGCGTTAGAATCGAGCACGCTTGGAATACGCGAAATCCAGTATGACAAACTCGATCCAGGAAATTCTTTCCATCTACGACGATCGCGCACCTCTCTCCGAGGCCTCCACAATCCCAGCTGAATGGTATACCGATATCCGCCTTGCCGAACTCGAACGGCTGAATGTCTTCGGGAAAACCTGGCAACTGGTCGCGCGCACCGAGCAATTGAAAGATCCCGGCGACTTCGTTTCCACCCGCCTCGCCGGAGAACCCCTGATCATTGTGCGGGGAACCGATGGCGAATTGCGCGCCTTCTTCAATGTCTGCCGCCATCACGCGGCCGCGGTCGTCACGCAGCCCTGCGGGCACGCACAAATCCTGCAATGTCCGTACCACGGTTGGAAATACGGGCTCGACGGATCGCTGAAAGGCATGCCCGAGTTCGAGGGCGTCGAGAATTTCGATCGCGCTGAGAATGGCTTGCTTCCCATTCGCGTGGAAACCTGGGAGTGTTTCGTCTTCGTGAATCTCGATCCGGACACGGTTTCTCTTCGCGAGTTCCTCGGCGGATTGGTGAAGCGCGTCGCGCCACTCGGCATCAGCAAGCTGCATTACTTTGATCGCCGCACTTACGACATCAACTGCAACTGGAAAGTTTTTGTCGACAATTATCTCGACGGAGGCTACCACGTACCGCATCTTCACAAGGGACTCAGTTCCGTCCTCGACTATAAGCAGTACACCATCGAGAACGAGGATCGATATTGCCTGCAAGCAAGCCCCATGGTCGCCTCTGACGAAGACGCCGCGACCGGAGCCACCCGCAAAGGCGATCGCGCCTGGTATTTCTGGCAATATCCCAATCTGATGATTAACTGTTACGAAGGCTACATGGACACGAATTACGTAATCCCCGTCGACGCCGATCACTGCACGGTCATCTTCGATTTTTACTTCAGCGATGTGAGCGAAGCGAAGCGCGAATACAACACACAATCGGTGAACGTCGGTAACCGCGTGCAGGATGAGGATCTCGGCATCTGCGAAGATGTTCAGCGCGGCCTCAAGTCGCGCGCCTACAGGGCGGGACGCCTTTCGGTCCGCCGCGAAGCCGGAGAGCAGTTGTTCCACCGCTTGCTGGCCACTGATCTCAAGGCGCAATCCCCAGTTCTTGTGGCAACATAGTTTGTCCCAGTGTTCGTCGAGTATGGAGCCCACTGCTGTTAGCGAGCAGATCGATAAAATCCTGCGCAGCCGGACCTTGGCCAGTAAGGGACAGCTCCGCAAGTTATTGGAACTGCTTCACAGGAACATCGACTCGCCCACGCCGCTCAGCACCGATCAGGTCATTCGGGAACTGTGGCCCACTGAGACTCGAACCAAGCGATCCGCGGATGTGGCCACCGAAATGAACCGCCTTCGCCATGCGCTGGATGCCTACTATCAGGACGAAGGTGGCAATGACCCGATCACGGTTTATCTTCCCAATCGTTCGGCAAGCTCGAGTGACGGGGTCCACGAAACCCGCTGGATCGCGACAAAAGCCCGTAACGGGATCGAAAACAGCACAGCGGCCAACATCGCCACCGCAGTCGTCCAGTCTCGCAGAAGCTTGAAAATAGCGACGTTGATTGCCGGTGCAGCTGTGTTCGCCATTGCTGCCTCGGTTTTCATCCGCTCCTTGGGTGTGCCACCCCAGCCCCGGTCCGGGCGCATGGACGGAACCGTCCTAAGGATCTACGATGCCGCAGGAAAAGAGCTGTGGGCCAAGAGCTTCCCGGAGGGCTTCGGCCCCGACTGGTACTACAACGAAACCTTGTGGGGACCACACATCTGGTTCGCCGATCTCGAGGGGAAGGGCCATACCAGCGTCTTGTTCTCTTATTCCCCAGCAGCGGGCGCACTGAAGCCGAGCTCGTCGACCCTGATTTGCTACTCCGATCGCGGCGTGGAAAAGTGGCGCTGGGTTCCCGGGAGAGATTTACCGGAACTCAATGGAAGCCCGGCAACCTACAAGACTCACGCCCTCGCAATCCTTAAAGCGAATGAAAAAAGACCGCCAAGAATCGTAGTTTCAAGTCAGCACGATCCCTGGTGGCCTAATCAAATCGCGGTTCTCGACTCGAACGGAAAGCTCCTGTCCGAGTACTGGCACTCCGGTACGCTCACGTACATGACATTAGCCGATCTCGATGCGGACGGCAGACAAGAAATCGTCGCCACCGGCGTCGCCAATGGTTATGATCACCAGGCGGTATTGGTAGTGCTTGATCCTGACCGGGTGTTCGGGGCCTCCACGGAGATTCGGCCGGAGTTTCAAATCCATGGGATGGGACTGGCCCAGGAAAGGCTGCGCCTGCTGTTTCCGAGGAGCGATTTGAACCGGGTGTTGTATCAATACAACGTAGCGATGCAGCCGACGCTTGAGCACGGCATTCTTCGCCTCACCGTTGCAGAGTGCATCACGATACCAGCCTACAGCTGCCCGATCTGGTACGAGTTCGACCGCAGCTTTCGCCTGATTGCCGCCTTTGCAGGCGGTGATGAATTTCGCAGCGCTCATAACAAGTACTTTCAGGTCGGCAAAAATGCGCATAAGCTCGGCGAGGAAGAGCAGCTGGCTTTCCAGAAGGTTCGATGCCTGGTCGGATGCAAATCGGAATTTGTTTCGGTTGGCAAAATGGTCCCCTGAACGGGTAGGGACGCCGATTGCGCCTTAGCCTGCGATTTCATAGCGAATTCATATCAATTCTCCTGCCGACCTATTGACGGTTCCCTGCTCCCCTTGCAAACATCGCGCGCGAGGGGCGCATGGCAGACTCAGTTCGACAAGCTCCCAAGATGTGCCACGCCTTTGGCCCGCGTTAGCTCGCACCGATAAGAGAACGAGTGCAACCATCCTGGCCCACAGCCAGAAATGCATTTTTGGTGAGCCGTGTCCGGCTCACAGGAGGCGTTCATGAGAGCAGCGCAATTCATTCTCTCTTGCTTGGTTCTCGTCTTGGCTTCCACCTGCCTCCGGGCCCAAACACCACCTTGTGGCAAAGCAATCGTACAGATCGAGGGTCCGAAAGACTACGAACAGTTTGTCCCAGCTCCTCCCGAGCAGGTGAAGGCTGCCTTGCTGAAGGCAATTCCAGCATTGGGAGCCAAGGTCCACAAGGATGAAGGGCTTCACATCGAAACAGAAGACGACACGGCTCTCCGGCAATCGCTCCAACAGACGAATAAAGATTCGGGCGTTCGCGGCAAATACGAGGGACTGGGAGCGCTGGGCAAGATCTTGATTGATATTCGCGAGACAACGCAAGGCACCGAGAAAGGTTCTTTACTGCGTATCGAATTTCATAAGAACGGATTTGTTGGCCGGATGGGAGGGGAAGGCTACTCCAAGCCTTTGGCGGAAGAAACCGCATGTCTGGTCAAGCTTCTGAGTGCAAATGATCCGGTAAAAAATCCGCGCGGATTTTCTTCGCAGGAGCCATCTCCAGCTCGCGCCCTCACCTTGCCCGAGGGTACGGCACTGCAAGTGTTCTTACTCGACCCGCTTTATTCAAAGAAGGCCCAAAAGGAAGGGGTTGGACAAACGATCCAGTTTGAAGTGGCCGAGGACGTCGTCGTAGACGGCGTGACGCTGGTGAGGCGGGGAGCGTTGGCAACGGCTCACATGTCCGAGGTGCAGAAGTCAAAGATAGCCGGCCGGCATGCCGAAATGGAGTTTGTCTTTGATGCAGTCACGGCCGTGGACGGTCAGAGTATCCCAATTAAAGCCGATGAGAAGGCGAAGGGTGGCCGGCACAACGAGACTGTGCACAATCTCATGATAACTCCGGCTTTTGGATGGATGGCCAAAGGCAGCGAAGCATTCATCCGAGCTGGGACAGGTTACGATGTCGAGGTTTCCGGCCAGCACACCATTCAAAGCGGACAGTGAGTGCGATGAGAGACTTGGATAAGACAGTCACCCTCTGTCTGATGTTCGCGTGCGCGGTCGCCTGTGCACGTGCCATTGAGCCCGGCTGCAGTGTTTCCGCCTCGCCGCGCGGAGAGCAAGTAGTAACTCGCGTGCTGGCTGCTCCGCTGCCCCGCGCGCACGAGGTGGTAGCAGACGCGATGCAAGCCATGGGAGTATTTCTTTTTCGGGACACCGAGGAACTTGTAGAAGGAGAAAGGACACAGGAGCGGGTCGTGGCGTTAGGGCTTCCGCATGGCGATGAAGCCATACGAGCAGAACTCACTCCTTTGACTCAAAGAAGTGAGGCAAGGACGCAGGTTCGCGTGGAGACCCGCCGCGGCAGCAACAAAAAGGGAACACCGAAACACGTCTGGTCGGCCCCGGTGCTGGATCAGGCGGTATGCCTGCTGGGGTTGCTGAGTCTGGACGATCCCCTTCATCGGGCAAAGAACGGGTCCGCAGACGGCCCGGAGGTTCAGATTGCGGATGCCACCCAGATCGCAGTGCGATCGCGCCGGTTCTTCTTCAGCATGGACTTGAAGGCACAGAAGCTTGTTCCCTTTGAAACCGCCGAAGATGTGGTGATCAACGATTCGCTGGCGGTCCCAGCGGGATCGTTGGTCATGGCGTCGGTGGGGCTGGACAGCGACATTGGCCCGTTTGGCCGTGGCGCCAAAGGACAACTTCTATTCCGATATTTGGTATTGCCGGGCGGAACAAAGCTGCCCCTGCGCGGTTTTGTCGATTTGAACGGGAAAGGCGCCAATCTCAACAAGGTGGAGAAAGGCCTTGTCATCGCTTCGTCCATAGCGTCTGGCACTGATTTCGCCAGCGGTACTGGAGCCGGGTTTGCCGTTCCGGCGGGAGCGCTGTTTTACGCCCAAGTCGATGGCGAACAGAAGATCCATGCCCCCCGCGCGAAAGACAAAGGCGAGAAGCCATGAGTAAGGCCTGCAATGTCCAAAAATTTTCTCCTTTGGGTGTGGAGTCGAAGTTGGGAGGTCGATCGATGAAAGCGGGCGTCATGCTGTTAGCTGTCTCTTTCCTCGCTTTGCTGATGCTTTCCTGTGGTCACCAGCCGACGGGAGCTTGCGTTAGGGGGAGCGGAATCGCAGCCAATTGCGGTGACGACTTCACCGCAGCCCAATGCAGCATGGTTGGCGGGACGGCGTTCTACCAGGGAAAGACCTGTCAACAGCTCGGATTGTCTGACCGCTTGGCTAGGCCCGCAAACTTAGAGTAGGTGCTCAAAAAAACCAGCAACCAAAAAGTCGGCAGGAAATGCGCAATTTATCGCCTCACCGCTTAGTCAGTGCTCTTCTAATCTGCTTCACTCTCACTGGCTGCGGGGCACTTGGAGGCCACGGCGGCGGTGGAGGCAAGAACCTCAATCCGCCAGTCACCGGTCTGACTGCAACCGCTGGGAATAGCCAGGTAACTCTGAATTGGAACGCCTACCCAGGAGCGACCTCCTACAATGTAGCCCGCGGGACGACCAGCGGCGGCGTTTGCCCCGCCGGCTGCAACTACATAACCAACTCGAACCCACCGACCACAACTTCATACACCGACACAGGGCTGGCGAACGGCACGACTTACTACTATCAAGTGAATGCCAATTACAGCGCCGGGCTCAGCGGTCTGTCCAACGAGGCGTCCGCTACGCCTTCGGGGCCGACTACAAACATTGCGGTCACGGTTGATTGGCTCTCGAACGCGCATCCCAGCGGCCATGGTGTTTATGGCGGTGCGTTTCCCAAGGATGCAGCCACCATTTCTGACAGCCTCTTGGGAAGCGTGGTCCGGTGGGGTGGAAATGCCAGTTCGACGTATAACTGGCAACTTGGAACTTACAACGCAGATAACGACTACTTCTTCGAGGATTTCACTTTTTGCGGCCTCGGAGGCGGGAGCAGTAACGGCCCCTGTGCCGATAGCGACTCTACCCAATTCGTGAAAGACGTAGTATCTGCTGGAGCCACCCCGTTGATCACAATGCCCATGCTGCCGTGGGTGGCGCAAAGTCCGGAAAATGGAAATGGCCACTGGAGTTTTTCTGTCGCGCGCGACGGCGCGCAGTGTCACGCCGATCCCCACAATTCTGACGCCGGCGACGGCATTGTACTGACTGCGAATTGTGATGCGCAGCCAACCTATCTGACCGCGAGTTCTACCGACATCAATAACGCGTACGTGCCTCTGCTCGACGACCAGACTCAGGCCTGCCCTTCGGGAAATTGCCTTTACCGCAAAGATTGGATTGACGCGATTGCGACCGCATACGGTGGCGGCATCATCAACTGGGAAATGGACAACGAGATGGATATCTGGGGCAGCACCCACCGCGACATTCATCCAGATCCTTCCGGCTATGACGAGATGGCCAACACTTTCTTGGCCGAGACAGCCAAGCTGAGAGCGACAGATCCGCACGCCGTGATCTATGGCCCCGTAAGTTGTTGCTGGTGGTTTTACTGGAATGGAGCAAACAGCAACGACAAAAGTGCGCATGCGGGTATCGATTTCCTGCCCTGGTGGCTCAATCAGATTTATTGGCAGGATCAAATTTCCGGTACGCGTTCGCTCAATGTCTTCGACATTCACGCCTATCCCGACGCGACGACAAGCGGACTGACGAAATCGCAACTCCAGGCTCTGGCGACCAGCATTTATCGCGATTACTGGGATCCGACATTTGTCAGTCCTTCGGCCACGATCAACCAGCCCTACGCGACCAGCATCCAACCCAACAGGACCATCCCTTTTCGGATTCCGCGCCTGCGGGCTCTGGTCAATGCGATCTATCCGGGGACTCCGCTCGCCATGACGGAATGGAGCGCGGCTTTCGCCGGTGAATCGGATTTTTCTACCGCCCTTGCTGACGCCGATGCTTATGGCATCATGGGCCGGGAAAACGTTGCTCTTGCATCGCGGTGGACGGCACCCAACCCGGCGAACCCGAATTACTGGGCCCTCAAGCTCTACTCGAATTTCGATGGTCACCACGGCAGCTTTGATGCCGGTACTTCTATCTCCGCCAACAACGATGGCAATCCCAATTTGTTCAGCAGCTACGCGACCTCATTTCTGTATTTCATCGATGGGATCCTAAGTGGGTCAACGCTGAACATTATGCTCATCAATAAAGATCCGCAGAACTCGGCGCACGTACAAATTACGGCGAAGAGCTTCAATGTCTCTTCATTCATTAGCTTCACTTTTAGCTCGCAAAATCCAACCGCCATCATTGCCGACTCTGCCACCTCACAACCGTGGACTTCCACTTTCAACCTTAGTCCCTACAGCATGAAATTGATCACCATCTCGGGAATTCCAACGATTACACCCACTGCCCTTTGGGGCCTCAACCCGGATACGATCATGGTTCCCGCTGGCGGGACGGCTACCCTTCAAGCACCCGGCAGTTCTCCAACTAACAATCTGTTTACAGTAACGTTGAACTCGGCGGTTTTCGACGCCTATGAAGGTGCTCCGGCCTGTGGAGGAAGTATTGTCCCGACCAATCCCACGATCTCCAACTCTCAACCAGCCACGCTCACGGTGAACGCAAGCAACACTCCGGGCTTTTGTCACTTTACGGTGTCGGGAACGGATAACAACGGTGTCACCCAGACCCAGGGCGGATGGATCGTGGTCGGCAATCCACCGGCAAGCCTTACGATCACTGAAGGGAATAATCAGACCGGCATGCACGGTACGGCACTGCCCGTTGCGCTTTCGGTGAATCTCGCGCCCGGAAGTTCGGGCGGTGCAAACCCCGCGACTGGCGCCAGCATATTTTTCAGCACGAACGCCGGCACGCTCTCCAATGGCACGGGCAGCGGTTCGAAAATAATTGCAACGGCCGACGCTTCCGGGGCAGCCTCGGTCAACCTGACGCTGCCTTCAACTGCTCAGTCAATCACGGTCACGGCCGAGGGTCCGTATGGCTTGGGTCACCCAACGGTCACGTTTAACGAAACTTCGCAATGAGGTTGGCGGTTCGATATTCACTCTCCCGCACCCTGCTCCCGCCGCAGCGCGCGCAGATCGATCCCCAACTGTTCGGCTTTCTTATACAGATGACTGCGCTCGAGGCCGAGTGACTTCGCCGCGAGGCTCATGTTGTTGTGGCTGCGCTTCAGTTCCGCCAGGATCACATCCCGTTCGAACGACTGGACGCGATCGGAAAGCGTCCCAGAACCCGCGGCCATGGCCGAAACTACTCCAGCCATAGACGACTTCGGCATCGCCATCTGCACCGTCGACAAGTCGACCTGACCGTCCGTAGCCAGCAACATGAGGCGTTCCACCATATTGCGCAGTTCGCGGACATTCCCCGGCCACGGGTGCGATTGCAGCGCTTCCATGGCTTCAGAAGAGAAGGGAACCGGCTTCCAACCATTCTGAGCAGAAACCTGCGCTGCGAAATGTTCAACCAGGGCTGGAATATCTTCTCGCCGCTCCCGCAACGGTGGCAGCGACAGCGGGAAAACGTATATTCGATGAAACAAATCCTGCCGGAATTTCTCTTCGCGCACGCGCGCTTCGAGGTCGCGATGCGTTGCCACGAGCACGCGCACACTGACCGCAATCGGCTTGTCCCCGCCAATGCGCTCCACTTCGCCTTCCTCCAGCACGCGTAAAAGTTTGGCCTGCATGTTGACCGGCATGTCGCCGATTTCATCCAGAAAAATCGTGCCGTCGTTGGCCTGCTCGAACTTTCCGACATGCCGACCCGAGGCGCCGGTGAACGATCCCTTTTCGTGCCCGAACAATTCTGACTCAATCAATTCCGCCGGCACCGCCGCGCAGTTCAATGTAACAAAGGGCCCTCCAGACCTGGCGCTGCGCTCATGAATCGTGCGCGCTACTAACTCCTTGCCAGTGCCCGTCTCCCCCAGAATGCAGACGCGCGTTTCGCTTGCGGCTACGCGCTCGATCTGCGCCATAACGCGCCTCATGGCTTCGCCCTTCCACACGATCTCATGTTTGCCCAGGCGCTGGCGCAGTTGCCGGTTCTCTTTCTCGAGTCGCTGCAGCTTCAGCGCGTTGTCGACGGTGAGCAGGAGTTTGTCGCTGGAGATTGGCTTTTCCAGAAAATCGAGCGCGCCCAACCGCGTCGCCCGCACCGCCATCTCGATGTGTGCCTGACCCGACATCATCACCACCGGCGTTGTGACGCCCTGTTGCTTGAGTTCCTCAAGCAAAGTCAGGCCATCCTTGCCGGGCATCACCACGTCGGAAAGAATCAGATCGAAGTTCTGCGACTTGGCGAGTTCCAAAGCCTTTGCCGCATTGTCACACACGGTCGCTTCGTGCCCAGCCAGCCGAAAGGCGCGCGACAGCGAGGCCAGAGTATTGGCTTCGTCGTCAACGATCAGCAAATGTGCTTTGCCCGGCAAAATGAGTCTCCTCGAATATTAGCTATTCTTACCTGCCGCAAGTGCCTGGTCTACGTGTGATTTTGGTAATTCGATCACAAACCTTGTTCCTCTCTCAGGCTCGCTGTGTACGCTGATTCGTCCACCGTGATCGCTGACCACCGACTGCACAATCGCCAGTCCGAGCCCTGTCCCATGCTGCTTGCTCGTGTAATACGGCGTGAAGATGCGCCCGCACTCTTCCGGCGTGAGGCCTGTACCTGTATCCGCGACTTCGATGACGACATGGTCCGCCTCACTTCTCGTCCGCAGCGTCAGGGTTCCGCCGTTCGGCATGGCGTCCATGGCATTCAGTACCAGATTCGACAGCGCGCGATGAACCAATTCAGGATCGGCGGCAACGGGCTCGAGCTTGTCATCCAGTTCCAGAGTGCACGAAATCGCACCACGTCCCGGTGACTCAAGTTGCGCCTGAAATAGTTGCGCCACTCTGCGCACAATCTCATTCACCTGCACTGCCTGCAGCTGCGGCTGCGGCATCTTCGAAAATTCACTGAAGCGGTTGATGATGCCTTTCAGGTTCGAAATTTCCGCCAGTAACGTCTGTGAACTTTCCCGGAACACTTCCTCAAACTGTTCGGGACTCTGCTTTCGCGCCCGCACCAGATTCTCCACCGTCAGTTGCAGCGGGAACAGTGGATTTTTGAGTTCGTGCGCCAACCGCCGTGCCAGTTCACGCCACGCCGCCACACGCTCGGCCTGCACCAGACGCTCCCTGTGCGTCAGTAACTCCGTCGTCATGCGGTTGAAGGAGTCGGCGAGTTGACCCACCTCATCGTCTCCGTTCACATCGACTCGCACATCCCAGTGTCCGCCAGCCACCTCCTGCGCAGCCCGTGCCAACTGCTCCACCGGACGCGTTACCCGCGCCGCCGCCCAACTGCTCAGCAGAATCGCGAGCACAATTCCTCCGCCGCCGACCAGCAACGCCGCATCGCGAATTCGCCGCTTCAGTTCGATATACTGCCGCCGCGAATTTCCGATCAGCAGAATTGCCAGCAGAGGCTGATCCTTCCCCGCGCCGCGCAGCGGAATGGCATGAAAAACCTCTTCGTCGGCGCGATCGGATGACCAGTGAAGGATGCCTGTCATTTCAGTGTTGTAGCGCCGCACCGCATCGACCAGCGGTTCGAAGCGGTCCGCTGGATGATCGCTGGCATTCCCGGTCGCGGGATCCAACAGCCAATCGCCGGAAAAGTGATCGCCACGATTCTGATATAACAGCGCACGCATGTCAGGCGGCAAGTCAAGCGCCGATAGAAAATTCTTGTCCAGACGCCGTCCCCCTACGATGTACACCGCGTGTTCTCCAACCCGAACTGATCGCACGGCCATCAATCCCAGCGCGCTCGAATCCTGCAACTCCTCAATCTTCAAAAATGCGCTCTCCTCTGCGGACGCCGCCAATGCATCGAAAGAATTATCCGGATATCCAAACTTCGCCGGCCACTGCGCCGAAGAAATGATGTTCCCGCGCCAATCGAGGAACTCCAGGAAATCCAGTTGATGGCTCTGCGCCACTGATCTCGCCAGATCGAAATAATCCGCCGAATCGGCGCTCGTGCCGTTCAAGGCCGTTGCCATGCGCGTGACCGCATCCGTCGCAGCAATACTCTCCACTTTGCGCGCAACCTCGTCTCCACGACGGTTGAACTCCCGCTGAAACTGCTCGACCAATGCCGCCGTCCGCTGATTCTCGGTACGCTCAAAGGCGCTGCGCGTCACTGCCAGAACCAATCCTGCGACGCCGCCCACCGATAAAACTACCGTCAGCGCACAGATCGTCAGAAGTTTGCGGCGAAAGCTCATGGAATTCTGTTCTCCAGCCACGCATCCGATACATCCCAGCTTCCATCGGACTGTACCGACCAATATTTCAACTTTGGCGCCGCCGCGTACGTCATCTTCAAGTGAAACAGCGGGATCACGCGGCGCGAAGCAAGCAGCTCGCGCTCGGCGGCATAGAGTTCTTCGACTAAGCCAGCACTTTTTGTGGGGATGCCCCGGGTCGCGCCGGGGTTGCGAGACCAGGGAACCATGTAGGTCTCCAGTTCATCCAGTGCGATCCACGGATTGGTCGAAGCCAGCGGAATCCGCACCAACTGAATTTCCGCATTTGTTGATGATGTTGGCTGCAGCGAAAAGCCCGCATCCTTCGCGTTCAGCGCGATACGCTCCGCTATCAGCCTGGCCAGCGTATCGCTCCCGTCATATCCCAGACTCCAGTTTGGAACGATGCGGTATTGGCCGCGGAGTTGTCGAGCCTTCTCAAGATTCGCGCTCGCAGGAAATACAAATCCGTAACCGCTCATCCATGTCGGCAGCACGCCGCCCGAAGCATCGCCCGTGCCCTGCAGCAGCACATTGCGGATCGAGCCGCGTTCCACGCTCAACCCTACCGCGTCTCGCAATTCTCTTTCTTCGTCAGAGACAGCGTCACTCGAGAAGAGTAATGCCATCAGTTCAATCTTCGCCGAACTCACCAACTCGTGTCCCTGCTGAAGACGCCGAACCTGTTCGGGAGCAACCTCCACCAGATCTGCCCGGCCCACCTCGAGAGCTGTGATCTGCTCGTGAAAATCGCGTCCCATCTCGATTTCAACCGCGTCAAGATAGGGCCGCCCGCGCCAATAGTTTTCGTTCGCGGCCAACCGCAAAGTCTTTCCGGGCCGCCACTCCACAATCTGAAATGGCCCGGTTCCATCCATGTGCTGGTCGGCATCTCTCTTCCCGATCGCATTCCGCGGCAGGCTCAATTCCGCCGGCAGTTCCGGATCGGGCGATTTCAGCTCGATCACAACCGCATCTTTTTCAGCCACCACGTTCCACGCTGGATTCGCGTATCGCAACGAAGCAGCCACGCTTTCTGCCGTCAGCGGAGTTCCATCGTCAAACATCACTCCGCCGCGAATGTGGAAAAGCCACATCCGATTTTCACGCATCGCCTGCCACGATTGCGCGAGCCCTGGCTGTGCATGGCCGCTGTCATCGGCTTCGACCAGCTTGTCAAAGAGCAGGGAAGTCAGACTGCGTCTCGCGAACGAGTCCGGCTGCTCTCGACTCGCCGGGTCCAGCGAAGTCGGCGCCGCGTGCATCATGACCCGCAGCGTTCCACCATATTGCGGCCGAGTTTCCGCGTGCAGTGTCTGCGCGCCCCAAACCAGGCTACTGACTGCAAGCCATCGCCAAACGATACGCCTCATAGTTTCCCGTCACCGGATTTCTTGTGACTGCCACTGCCGTGTCGCCCTTCGCTTCAGTCCACAACGCGGTCACCGGACCGGGCAAGTCAACGGCCGTCGTAACCGCAATCGGATCGAACTCCGGAAATTCAAACGCTCGCACGGAGTCGCCTGACCCTTCTCCGCGGCTCGTGGCCAGCAGTTGCCATCCTGCGCCGCACGCGGTTTTTACGCTCGCCAGATCGCTGCCCCAGTAAACCGCAGCTACTTGATCTGCCGCGCCGTCGGTTACGTGAACTTGTCCGTCAGTCGCAGCGATGAGCCACAACGTGGACTTCTCCCGGCCCAACATGGCTGCCGAATAAAACTTGGGGAGCGTGGTAAATCTGCCAATCGCAGGATTCACCGCGCCGGTGAAGAAGTTACGCGATGTCGTGAAGAAGGCCGAAACCTGCGCGCCACCGAGCCCCGGCGCGATCAGAGGCCATGGGTCATCGCGCTCACGGCAAGTCATGCTGAGCGGTACTCCGCTGCTGGTTTGACATGCCACGCCCGGGAGATACACATCCAGCAAATGATCTTTTGCCGTCGCCAGCCGTCCGCGCATATCGCGCGGCCAGGGCTTTGCGTGACTGATATTCAAAACTTGTTCTTCCTGCCACTTCCCACCCTGACCACGATACAGCGCGAGCTTATCTGCATTGAGCACCGCCAGCCGGGTCGGCGCGGCACTCTCGTCGAGCACAGCTACATCAAGAATGGGCTCGGCCTGGCTCCACAGCAGAATTTTTCGCAGGCTCAGCGGAACCGAATCGTGCGCAAGCGGCGCTCCGGCAGCGCGCGGGATGGACACAAGCGCTACTTGCTCGTCGTCGCTCTCGCGGTGAATCTGCGCCACCCAAACGTAGTCGGTCGAATTCTCCGACAATGAAATCGAGATCACCGCATTGGCTGCGTCGGCTTTTGTCGAACGAACCCCCACCGTCTGCAGCGCGTTGCGCAATCCATTCTGAATGATCTCGCTTTCGCGCCGACTCAGCGATGAACGGTTCTCAACAGCAACAGGAAATGTTCCCGTGCCTGTGAACGCGACAATTTTCGCTGCCAGTTGTTGCTCCGGAACGCTCCAGTCCGTTGCGGTGGCTCGGCCCGCAAATTGAAGAACCGCGAAAGCGATGAGAACGACGATGCCGTGATGGCTCGCGGACCGTGGGACGCGGTTCACTGGGTTCGCAATGACGTCTGGGATGGCCAAATTATAAACCGCCCCCTCTGTCGGCTACTGCTCGGCTCTGTACTGTTTGGACACCGCAGCACAGGCACTACCGGGATTGGCACTCAGAGCTGCGGTTTCTGCTCCGGCTTCGCTATCGTCTGCTTGGCAAAGAACAGCCGGAACACTTGTCCGAAGATCAGCTCTTCCGCCAGCAAAGCGACCGCGAGTGAGAAGACCATCCCTGCGAGCACTGCCATGAATGTGATTGCCATCTGCATAATTGCCTCCTGAAGTTCTTGTCATCCCGAGCAAGCTTCCTTATTGCCCACCTGCCGCTGTCGCAACCTGGGCCTGCGCAATCGTCGTCTGGTCAGCAGCTCCGAATACGCGGCTCACCAGTTCATCGCGCTCCCCGCGAATCTCGACCACGTCTCCAGGGCGCACCATGGTGAACAGTTTTTCCATGTCTCGGTTGCGCAGCCGGATGCATCCGTGCGACACCGCGCGACCGATTGATCCCGGGATATTCGTCCCATGAATTCCGTAGCCTTTCTGGCTTAATCCCAGCCAGCGCGTGCCCACCGGATTGTCTTTGCCGCTTGGAATCACCGTCCCCGGACGGTAGTAGGTGGGATTGGCGACTCGACTTACGATTTGAAATTGGCCGGTGGGACTTGGGCTTTCCGCAGCTCCAACGGCGACGCGGAATTGGGCTACGACGTGATCACCATCTATCACTGCCAGCTTGCGATCGGGGATGCTGACCATCACGCGCCGAACTCGCACCTTCTCTTCGATAGGCTTTGCGTTTTGCGCGATCGCCGGCATCACCAGCAGGAGGGTCACAGCAAGAATTTGAAGTTGCGTCGAATTTATGCGCCTGGCCCTAGCGGTTCGGTCCATCCCTGCCTCCTGTGAGCGTTGCATGCCCAGTTAAGAGGCAGTCGGAAAGCCAGACCGCATTCTTATGAAAACAAAGGAGATTGCGTGGAATTTAGCCTTGGTTCGTGTGGGACTCAAAACACGAGCGTGTCCCAGCTGACACGTTACGAACTGGGAATGGGATGGAGGGGGAGGTTACACTGCAGGGCCTTCAAGCGCCCGGCTCCCGCCGTCTGGGGTAACGGCTTGTGGGGTTCTGTGGGTGGAGCCGGGCGATCCTATGACTAGAAGGCCTAGTTCAATTGTGCCTATTAAAGTCTGGTTAACCCCTAATTTCTGTGACCCCGGTCACCCTTCTGCGTGATTGACATCATCTGAGACGAAAATCCCTGAGTCCCAACTCATCGGTTTCGGCACCACCGCACAAGTCCCTGTGATCCGCATCACCGTATTCTTCTTTCCCTGCTCTTTACACTCACTATTGAGCGAGCCGCTAGCTCTTCTTAGGAGAACGAATTCATCATGGCCTACGTAATTACCGATACGTGCATTAAAGACTCTCTTTGCGTTGAGGTCTGCCCCACGGACTGCATCCATCCCAAGCAGGACGAGCCCGACTTTGAAGCCGCCACGCAGATGTATGTCGACCCCGAAGGCTGCATCGATTGCGGCGCCTGTGTTCCAGCTTGCACGTCAGACTCGATTCACGCGCTGGAAGACGTTCCCGAAGACAAAAAAGAATTCGTCGAAAAGAACGCCGCATACTACAAGAAGTAATTTCTGCTCCGGGAAAAGTCATCTGGGGACAGCCGCCCTCGCTGTCCTCTAAGCCTTTCTTTGCGTTCTCGTGCTTTTCTCTGCGTTCTCGGCGGTAACGCTTTTTCGGCTTTGCAAGGCCGGTCGTTTGACTTCACCTCTCACCCCTCGCTATCGTTCGCGCTATGAACGTCGTCAAAGCCACCCGTCAGTTTGAGGACTGGCTCGCGCATCGCACTTCCATCGTCAAGAAAGATCTCCATCTGAAACACGCCACTATGAAAGATGCGGTGTTTCCGTTTCTGCGCGCCACCTACTATCGATGGGCCCAGATCTGGCCTGAGGTCTGCTCCGATCTAGCCAACGGACCACGCGTGCTCGCCGTGGGGGATCTGCACGTCGAGAACTTCGGCACCTGGCGCGACGTCGAGGGGCGCCTCATCTGGGGCGTCAACGATTTCGATGAAGCCTATCCGCTCACCTATGCCAACGATCTTGTCCGCCTGGCCGTAAGCGCGCATCTCGCCGCCGAAGCCGGACACATTCCCCTCAAAGGCAAAGACATCTGCACAACCATTCTCGAAGGTTATCGCGATGCATTACGCGACGGAGGCTCGCCCTTCGTCCTTGGCGAGAAGAATCAGTGGTTGCGCCTCATTGCGGAGAGTGAATTGCGCGATCCGGTCCGCTTCTGGGCGAAGATGGACGTCCTGCCGAAAGTGAAAGGGGAAATTCCCATCACGGCGCTTGATGCCATTGAGCACCTGCTGCCTCATCGGGAGCTGCCTTATAAGCTGACTCATCGGGTCGCAGGGCTCGGCAGTCTCGGTCATGCCCGTTACGTTGCTCTCGCCGACTGGCATGGTGGCCGCATCGCACGCGAAGCCAAAGCTCTGGTCGCGTCGGCCTGTCATTGGGCAAAAGATTGGTACGGCCCTGCCGACATCCTCTATCAGACCATCATTACCCGCGCCGTGCGCTGCCCCGATCCTTTCGTCCAATTGCGCGGACGATGGATCGTCCGCCGGCTTAGCCCGCATTGCTCGCGCATCGAACTCAGCACATTGAAAGCCCAAGGCGAGGAGATGCGCCTGCTCCACGCCATGGGATGGGAAACGGCGAACATCCATTTGGGAACACCCTCGGCCCGCAAACCCATCTTGAAGCACATCCAGAAGCAAAAAGCCAGGTGGCTGCACGAAGCTTCCGAATCCATGCTCAACGCCGTTCGCGAAGACTGGAAGGCCTGGAAGAAACACGGCTACAGCTAGCTGGGGAGGCGTTACGCTACTCCGTTCCTGACCGTACTCGAAGCCGCGTTTCCAGCCGGCCTTCGCAGCGGTACCAGCGCGATTCCGCGCCCAGGATCGAAGATCAGGGTCCACATCGCCGCACACTCATCGCAGAGCCAATAATGCTCCACCAACCGCTGCGTCTGCTTGGCCCGGATAAAGGGCGGTCCAGCCGTCTTGCCGATTCGGTCCGTTTCAACCAGGAACAGCTTTCCTTCACGCAGCTTGAGAAACGGTTTGCAGCAACTTGTATTGGCGCATTGACTGAGCATAGTTCTCCCGAGCACGAACTGTGTCCGATTAGACTGCACTTTCGGTGCCAGACCGCTGCCTTAGAGGGAGCTAACCATCCGTCGCGGGATGTCAGGTAGGATTTCGCTTCGTGGCGTCCAAATTGACGGCAGTTCGGCAACGCATGACGAAAACAAGTCGTCTTCGCCTTGTCCCGACTCTGCCGGCACGGCTACCATCTCTGTTTATGCTTACGTCGGGCTTCTGTCCATCACAATATTTTGATCTGCTCGATCAGAATTTCCCGATATGACACCAATACTCTCACTCCACTGCGGGAAACAGCGCATTCATTGCGTCTGTTGCATTTCGCAACATAGCCTCCGCGTTAAGATGCTCGTGCCCTGACGATGACTTCGACGCCTGCTTCCGCTTCCGGAACGACTCCGCGCTGCACGCTCGTGCGTTGCGCACGCTTTCCGGCCACGCGGGCTCTGGCGTGGGCGAACGATCATCTCTACGCTGCCCGCGGCTATGAGCTTTTTCAAGCCCGCGTTCAGGATGCCTCAAGCATGACCTGGAGTCCGCTCGCGACTTACCATGCCGGATCGATGCGTCGGCTCTCCGCGAGGAATCGTTTCAGCGCCCGCTTGCTGCGCGATGGTTTTCATGCCTTGACCATCTTACCTTCCGGCGGTCTGGTCGGTGCGGTGCCAGGCGCCATCGTCGCACTGCGATCAGGAGAAACCGAATTTCGCACCACTCACGCAATCACGCGCGGCACGCGTCCTCTCCATATCACCGCCATTCCCACCGGCACAATCTTCTGGGGAGAGTATTTCGACAACCCCACTCGTGAAGAGGTTCACATCTACGCTTCAAACGACAGCGGCCTGACCTGGAGTGTCGCCTACACCTTCCCGAAACGAGCCGTCCGTCACGTGCACAACATCGTCCACGATCCCTGGGGAGACTGCCTGTGGATTCTCACCGGCGACTACGGAGACGAATGCCGCATCCTGCGTGCCACCTGCGACCTCAGCCAAATTGAAACCGTTTTGCAGGGCCAGCAACAGGCGCGCGCGGTGGCGGCGATTCCGACAAAGGATGCGCTCTACTTTTCCTCCGACACTCCGCTTGAGCAGAACTACATTTATCGTCTCGATCGCCAGGGCGCGCTTTCCCAGCTCGCGGCGATCCGCAGTTCGTCCATCTATGCCTGCCGCGTGGGTGAGCGCCTGTTCTTCTCCACCATGGTCGAGCCCAGCGAAGTCAACCGCGAACCCGCGGTTCGCATCTATGGCATGCCAATTGGCCAGCCGAACCAATGGCAACCGCTGCTCAGCTGGAAGAAAGATCGCTGGCCGATGCGGTTCTTTCAATATGGCAACGCGTTTCTGCCCGACGGCACTAATACGACGCCGTTCCTCGCCGTCACGACCATCGCCGTCAACTCAGACGACATGGCTACCTCGCTTTATTCTGTGGAAAGGAACATGCAGGGACAGCCGCCCTCGGCTGTTCGGTCGAGCGAAGCTCGACTGCGTTTTCGTTGCCGGGTCGACTGTGGCTTATCATGAGACCGCTTGCCCTCTCTCGCCTACTATCGCCGCATCTTCAGTGCTTATCTGCTCGGAGGCCAGAGTCATCTCAGCTTCTGGCACGAAACTCCCGCGGAGAATCCCAACGCCAGCCCGACCGAACTTGGCGAGTACTACATGCTCTTCGCCGAGAAAGCCGACTATCGCAGCCCATTCGATGCCGCTGGAATTCCGCTGCTCGACTATCGTGGCTGCATCGGTCAGCAATATAATCCCATCGCCATTGCACAATACGGGCTTGGCAATTACAGCCTCTGGCGCCGAAGCGCCGATGCCACCAGGAAGAAAAAATTCTTTCTGATCGCCGACTGGCTCGCCTCGCATCTCGAGCAGAATGCGCACGGTCTCGCCGTCTGGAACCATCACTTCGACTGGGAGTATCGCGATACGCTTAAAGCACCATGGTATTCGGCTCTGGCGCAGGGACAAGGAATTTCAGTCCTCGTACGCGCTCACAAAGAATCCGGCGAGGCGCGTTATCTCGATGCAGCCCGACGCGCATTCGCGGCGTTCAACCAACCAGTCGATCGCGGTGGCGTCGCCTTTACCGACCAATCCGGCGATCTTTGGTTCGAGGAGTATATTGTTGATCCCCCAACTCACATTCTCAACGGATTCATCTGGGCGCTCTGGGGAGTCCACGATTTTTATCTGGCCGCCCGTAATCCTGCTGCGCACGATCTCTTCGCACGCGGCGTTCGGACTCTGCTGCACAATCTCGCGCGCTACGATATCGGATTCTGGTCGCTCTACGAGCAATCTGGAACTCGCCTGCCGATGGTCGCCAGCACTTTCTACCATCGCCTGCACATCGTGCAATTGCGCATTATGCACCGTTTAACGGGAGAAGGAACTTTTGCGAGCGTCGCCGACCGCTGGGAAGGTTACATGCGCAGCCGAGTCAGTCGGACTCGCGCCCTTGTGTATAAAAGCGCCTTCAAACTTTGTCACTACTAGTGCGGCGATCACGCTGCTTTTTGCGTTACCCTCGTACATCGCGTGAAGATCCTCTACATCTCACAATACTTCCCGCCCGAGATGGGCGCCCCTGCCGCGCGCGCCTCTGAGCTCGCCCGCCATTGGGCCGAAGCCGGACACGAAGTCTCCGTCCTCACCGGATTCCCCAATCACCCAACCGGAGTCGTTCCCCTTGAATGGCGGCCTCGCCTGCACCGTCTGATTTATCGCGAAAAATTTGCCGGCGCGAACGTCGATCGCACCTGGCTCTGGCCGCTGCCCAATCGCAAATCGCACGAGCGCATGCGCAACTACGCTTCCTTTTGTATTTCGGCCGCGCTGCGTGGATTGACACTCCCCCGTCCCGACGTAATCATCGCCTCTTCTCCGCAACTTCTCGTAGGTCTATCCGGTTGGTGGCTCGGCTTCATCCGGAGTATCCCATTCGTCTTCGAAGTACGTGATCTCTGGCCTGAATCGCTCATTGCTGTCGGTGCTGCCGACGCACGATCTGTGCTCCACCGGACGCTCGCCACAATTTCGAAATTTCTCTACAGCAACGCGCAGCGCATCGTCGTCGTGAGTCCTGCATTCAAGCAACACCTGGTCGAGCGATGCAGGGTTCCCGCAGACAAGGTCGACATTGTCGAAAACGGCGTTGAAACCGACCTGTTTGCGCCCGTTCCCGAGAATGTCGTTGCGGCTCTCCGCAGAAAATTATCGCTCGAATCCAAATTCATTGCTTCCTACATTGGCACCATCGGAAACGCGCACGGACTCGAGACGCTCCTCGATGCCGCCGGACAACTCCAAAGGAAGAGTCCGGAAATAACTTTCCTCATTGTCGGCGAAGGCGCCGAGAAGGACCGCATCAAGGCGCTGGCTCTTTCCCGCGGCCTGACCAATGTTCGACTTCTCGACCAGCAGTCGCGCGAAGATGTTCCTGCACTCATTTCCGCCTCAGACGCCTGCCTCGTCCTGCTCAAGAAGAGCGACATCTTCAAGACCGTGATCCCCACCAAGATGCTCGAATTCATGTCGTGCGCGCGGCCGGTGATCCTCGCCGTCGAAGGTCAGGCAAGCCGTATTGTGGAGGAAGCCGGAGCTGGATTGATCATCCAGCCGGAAGATTCAGCTGCCCTGGCACAGGCTGTTGAGGAACTTTTCGCCGGTCCTCAGCTTGCAGAAACCTTGGGCCGGAAGGGAAGAGAATACATTCTGCAGAAATTTTCCCGCGAGCAGACCGCGCAAAAATATATTGCGGTTCTCGAGAACGTCATCGCCGCGTCACGGCGCTGATTAGCTAAGGATGCACGCTGTAAATCGTTACTGCCGTCGCAGCGCTCATCGCTACATCCAAGGTCCGGGCCGCCAGCACCTTGCCGCCGCTTACCGGGATGAACAGAATGTCATCTGCCTGCAGCGTAACATCGGGGCTTTTCGCCTCCAGCATCTTCTTGATGGCGACCCTGCTTTCGGTCATCCCGCCATTGGGGCCCTTGTGAAGGATGCGTGCGGAGCTGATTTTTGCCGTATGGTTTGCGCCTCCAGCTAGGGCTAAGGCCTGCAGTACGGTAAGCGTGCCGTTATCCACTAACAATCCGCTCGGTCGCGCTACATCTCCGACCACATAAATGATCGGGGCACGTGGAACCGTGATCGTGTCCCCGGGCATGATCTCGATGTTGCCACTCAGGTCATCCGCCAGATTCCGCGGCAAATCAACCCGAATCGGCTCACTTTGATTGCGCCGGATGATCGCGATTTTACGCGATGCGGTCGGGCCGAATCCGCCTGCCTCCGATACGATTTGGTAAAGCCGGTGGTCCCCCAAGTCCGGATAAATTCCCGGCCTGCTCACCTCACCCAGCACGGTCACGCCTTGCGAAGCCGCCTCATCCACAAATATCGTCACATGCGGATTCCTCACAAACCCGCCATCCTCGAGCCGTTTTTCGATAAGGGCCTGCGCCTCTTCCTGGGTCAATCCATCCACGTGTACGTAATCGATCAAGGGCAGGTAGATATCGCCTGCGTTGCTGACCCGCGCTTTACTGGCCAGTTCGGGGACGTTATACACGGTTACTTCAAGCAGGTCGCCGGGACCGAGTTTGGCGACTGGCGGTCCTTCGGGAGATTCCTTTGCAGTCGCGTCTACTGCGCTCGTGGCTGGCTTTTGAGCGTTGGCGTCCGAGCCTTGAAGCGGCTGGGCCGCTGAGATGCCGGCGGGAACTGTCGGTATCGAGCCAGTATCGTTGCGGCTCGCTGGATTTGTGGTTTGCTGAGCGCTGACTGTGCCGATAAGAGTTAGAAGTGCGAAGAAGCGGAAAATCCAGCGGCGATTGACGGTCAAGGTCCCCGAGTCCATTCCCAAAATTCCTGTTTTGCCAGGGAAATTTCGAACAGAAGTGTAGCACAGCCCTGAACTCCCCATTTCATGATTTGCAGGGATTCTGCCGGTTTTCCACAGCTTTCTACAGCCGCTGATTGCAGGTCTCCGCTTTCTGCTGCTACAGTTGCGAGCACTCCCAGCGACACGAGGAATCTGTTCACTCACTGTGAACTGTCGGCATTTGTTGCGATACTTTCAGCTGTTTGGGTGGCGTGGCCTGCGGCCGCGTCGGGTTACAAGGGTGGTTTAGGTTGACGGGAATCTTCCTTGGGACATTTTTCTTGGCGCTGCTGTCAGCTTTCGTGCTGACACGGTTCGTTCGTGATTTCGCCAATGCCCACGGCTGGGTCGCGGCCCCAACCCACGAACGACACCTCCACTCCAATCCGTTACCGCGTCTTGGCGGAGTCGCGATTTTCCTCAGTTTTTCCTGCTGCGTCGGCCTTGCCGTTCTCTGGGCAGTTCGTCGTCCGCACTCGTTATCTCCTCATTTTCTCCGCACCACCGTGACGATTCTGGTCCCAGCCGCCCTGGTTTTCCTCCTCGGAGTTTATGACGACCTGCGCGGCGTCGGTCCGTATGTCAAATTCTCAGTGCAGGCAGTGGCTGCGACCCTGCTCTACGCCGGCGGCTTGCGGATCATCAACATTCCTGTCGTATTCGGAGATCGCCCCCTCCCCTGGTATATCGGTCTCCTGTTCACAATTATCTGGGTACTGGCCATTACCAACGCTTTCAACCTGATCGATGGCTTGGATGGATTGGCTGCGGGCGCGGCCTTATTTTCTACGCTGGTCGCGTTCGTCGTTGCGCTATTGAATGGACCTTCGCTCGTCGCGGTCATGACCATCGCGCTGGCGGGCGCCATTCTGGGATTCCTTCGCTTCAACTTCAATCCGGCAACCATTTTCCTGGGAGACTCCGGCAGCCTCTTCATTGGGTTTCTGCTCAGCGCGCTTTCCCTGTACGGCGCACAGAAGGCGCCCACCATCGTCGCCATCGCGATTCCGATTGTTTCTTTCGGATTGCCGATTCTTGAGACTGTGCTCTCCGTCATTCGCCGCCTTATCAGTGGACGTCCGGTCTTTACCGCCGATCGCGAGCACATTCATCACAAGCTTCTGCAGCATGGTCTGACCCATCGCCAAGTCGTCATTCTTCTTTACGGCGTGTCTGCCTGCTTCGCCATGCTGAGCCTGTTCCTGCTGTGGCCCACCGGAAGTTCGTTGGGACTTGTACTGGCGGTCCTCGGTATCGGCATCTGGATCGGGGTGCAGCACCTTGGCTATCTCGAATTCGGAGAATTGGCGCGCGTGGCGCATCGCACGCTCGATCAGCCTCAAATTTTCGTCAACAATCTCGCCATCCGTCGCGCCACGGAGGAACTCAAAGTTGCGCGCGATTACGAACAGGTTCGCCGCATTCTCCTGGCCGCTTTCGGCAGTAATGATTTCGACGGATTCGAATTGAAAGTGGAGTTGTTCCCCGGCGAGCATGGTTCGTTCGAAACCGTGGATGCATTGGCTCCGCGTCGTCGCGAATCATTCCGTTGGAACAAGCCCAAACCGTCTTCGGCCACGACGCACGATGGCTCTGCTGTCTGGACCATCACTCTCGATCTCGAGAGTTCCTCCAATCGCCATCGTGGAACTCTGATGATTCACCGCATGTATTCTCCTCGGGACCTTCAGCTCGACGTCAACTTGCTTACCTCGCTCTTCCCGCGCGCTCTCGCGGATGCCCTCGACCGCACCCTCGCCCACACCACACACGTCATCCCCTTGCACGATCAGGACTCCTCCCTCATCGCGGCCCAGGCCGGCTAAATCAGTTGAGAAAAAGAAGTGGGGTGCCCCATGTCTCGCCGCCTTTGCGAGACGTGGGAAATCAAATTAGAAGGAAGGGGGAACGGCTCTTTCAAACCCGCGCCGCGAAGTGGCACAAGAATAAAGCCATCGCGCAAGCAGTGTAGGTAGACCGAGCGAAAATCTCGCAGCCCCGGCGGGGCGAAAGAGGAGTCAACACGAGAACAGACAGACGAAAAATACGGTCACAGCGCCCGCGACTGCAGGTGCTGCCGGGAAAATCAGTAGAGAAATGCTTTACAGTTTCGCGCTGGCGTACGAGTTGATTTCGCAGTTCAAGCAGACTTCTTCAAAGGCAGGTGCTTTCCATTCCATGGTCATTACCCCCAGAGTCCGGTTCCGGACGCGGAATGTAAGAAGCATACCCAAGCTTCCCGCTTGCTGCAAGACCCTGACAAAAAATATCGCAGCCAAACTTCTGTTGAATTTCTGCATCGCGTGACGCGGGCACTCTTGCCCGCGAACCTCTTTGGGGTGCCCCATGTCTCGTCGCATTTGCGAGACATGGGAGACATATTTCAACTTTTCCACACCCGGAACCTCTCCCGCCACTTTTGCATCCGGCACTGCCTGTTTATTTTCATCTGCACTCTAAAAGCAGCAAGGATTCCGCACTCATGTTTCACAAAAGCTTGTATGGTGACGCTTTTCACGACGTCAACTTCGTTCCCTTACAGTCGGCCACCTTCTGCGTGCAATGCGAGCTGATCAGCAACAACAGCAAGCCGTATTGCCTGGCTTGCGGCAGCCACGCTTTATTGGGACTTTCGCGCGTCCTCGGCGGATCTCTGTTGCGCCAGCAAACAGCGCACTTGATCACCGACGTCGAGCTGAATAATCTCGTGCGCGACCTGCTCCGGACCGTTCCTGACCCGCAAGAGATGACGGCTTCCGACTATCGAACGCCTTCGCTGGCACAGCGCAGTCAGCTGCGCGTCGCCAATGCCGCCCACCCGGCCTCCGGCTTCCGCGCGGTGAGCGTGCACGAGGAACTGGAAATCCATCCCGCGGAGCTCGATCTGGAACCCGCGATCAGCGCCATTACCGAACGCGCCCAACACCTTACCGGAGCCACAGGCGCGGCGATTGCCCTCCGCGCCGGCGATGAAATCGTCTGCCGCGCCCGCGCCGGCCGTACGGCGCCAGATCTCGGAGTGCGTCTGCAGTCCGGCGCCGGCATTTCCGCCGAGGCGGTTCGCTCCGGCGAGATCATGCTCTGCCACGACGCCGAGCGCAGCCCGCGTGTCGACCTGGCCACCTGCCGCCGCCTGGGAGTCCGCTCGATCCTCGTATCGCCCTTGCGCCACTATCGCCGCACTCTGGGTGTGTTCGAGGTTCTATCCTCCTCGCCCGGTGCCTTCGACGAACGCGACGTGGCCACCATGCAGCTGCTCTCCGGCATGATGGTCGCCGCGATCTCCCGCATTTCCAGCCTTCGCGCACAATCGCTTCGCCGCGCCGGCTAGCCCGAGGATGGATCATGTGGGGACGGCCGCCCTCCGCTGTCTCAATGACGAAAAGGGGTGTCCCACGTCTCGCCGATTTTGCGAGACGTGGGAGTTTCGACAGAGCAAGCCCTAACATCGGCAAGGGCAGGAATTGGCCCTACTTATTTCATTCTTTGCTTACTTTTCCACAATCCCGCGTTAATATGTACGACACAGGATTTGGGCCAATCCCCCATGGCTGCTACCAACGCGACCGTCGCAGTTGCCGCCGGCAATCGCCGCCGCAGAGTGCGTCACAAGATCCAGACGCCGGCCTACGCGATTTTTAAAGCCAAAAATCAGGGAATGATGCTCGATCTTCACGAGATCGTCAACATCAGCGAAGACGGCATGGCGATCCAATGTTATTCGTCGCTCGATTCCACCGCGCCTTTGGATGTATGCCTCGATCTCGCGGAATGCTCCGAGCAGATTTACACCACCGGACAGGTCATCTGGTCCGATGATTCCGGGCGCGTCGGATTCCGCTTTACCGAATTGCCTTCAGCTTCTTTAGCCCGGTTGCGTGAGTGGCTTTTCGTGAACGTGATGGCGGGTGTCGCGAACGGCGACGCGGAAATCGCCGCCTTTACCGGCGCGCGGGAAGCGGGACCGCCCCGTCCCAATTACACCGATACCCTCGCCGCGCTCACGGCCGTAGAGCGGCAAGTCGAGGTGCTTGGCGCCGATCTCAAATCTGCGTTGCGGCTCATTGCCGAACGGGCGCAAACTCTGACTCGCGCCACCGGCGCGGCCATCGCTCTCGCCGACGAAGATCCTGAGTTCATGATCTGTCGCGCCAGTTCCGGCGCCGACGCTCCACCTGAGGGCGCGCGCCTGCAAGTCGGTTCCGGATTTTCCGGCGAGTGTGTGAAGAGCGGTAAACTGCTGCGCTGCGACGATGCGGAGCTCGACTCGCGCGTCGATCGCGAGAGCTGCCGCGCCCTTGGAATTCGTTCCATCCTTGCCGCTCCTGTTTGTGCAGCCGATGAGTCCGTGGGGTTGCTCGAGGCGTTCTCCCCGCAGCCGGACGGGTTCACCGAAGATGACGCAACCATTCTGCGCCGCCTCGCGGAATCGGTGCTCGCTGCTGCCAACCGTGCCGCGCGATCGCACGACCTGCCGCCACTCGGCCCGGCGCCTGATCCTCCTTTCACTCCCAGCGGCAGTGTTCTATTTGCGTCGGCTGATACCGAGGAGGCCAAGCAGGCGCAAGCGGAGAAAAACAGTTTCGGCATTACACTGCCTCGCTCTCACCTCATCATTCTTTACTGCGCCGCTGCCGCAATTTTTCTTGCGCTCGGATGGGGTTCCGCTCCATGGCTGCAGGCCGACGCACTGCCCTGGATCGCGAACAAAGTTCACGCTCGCGAGCACGCGCAGCTTCAGACCGTACTAGCTTCCTCGCCGAAGCCAGAGCGCCACGCGCCCAGTCTCGTGATTGAAACTGCAACCTTGGACCAACTTCGGCAAATGGCGAATGGTGGAAATCCTGACGCGCAGAATGCCCTTGGTCTTCGCTACGCCATGGGCGACGGTGTGAAGTTGAGCGAAACCGAAGCGGTTCGCTGGTTCAGCAAGGCCGCCGAACAGGGCAACATCCCGGCACAGTCGAAGCTCGGGTCCATTTACTTCAGCGGCCGCGGCGTTCCGCAAGATCCCAGCAAAGCCTATTTTTGGATGGTCATTGCCAGCACCAGCGGCGACGACGCCAGCAAGACTCTCGCGCCCTTCGTGCGTGACCGCCTGAGCCGCGCCCAGGTCACTTCCATCGAACTCGACGCCGACCGCTGGCTGCAAGGCCATCGCTCCGACCCGAAGCCCGCCGCCGGCCAACTCCGCGCCAAGTTCTAGTTACCTTACGGCCTCAATCTAAGAATCGCTCCGAAAAGGTTCGTATCAAGGCATCGCTTCAGCGATGCCGCTACAGACGGCATGTCGAGAGGGCTTTAGCCCCTGTGGGCACTCGCGATTCCTTACGGTCGCTGCTGACGAAAATCATCTCCCCACAACAGTTCGCACCTAACTGTCCTGATTTCAATCATTGATGATCCAGTCATCTCCCGATCACCTGCTCTGCACTCACAATTCACCCGCGAATCATCGCCCATGCATTGAGGTTCCGCGCCCTCGGGAGCAATGTCGGGACAAATCAATTCATGGAGCACAGCTCCAGGAGGTGCGTTATGAAAAGCTCAAGATTCATGATTTCCGTTGCAGCTACGTTGTTCGTCCTGCTCGCGTCCGCCATCGCCCAGACGGGATCGATTCGCGCCAACATCCCCTTCTCCTTCACCGTCGAGAAGCACATCTTGCCGGCAGGCGACTACCGCGTCAGCATCGAAGGAGCCCGGCTGCTGGTGTCTCGCATTGACGGCGCCGGCACAGCTTATGTCATGACCAATTCCGCAGGCGGCCCCAAGCTGAATACGAGCCCGAGGCTCGTTTTCCATCGCTATGGAAATCAGCATTTCCTGTCGCAAGCGTGGATTACCGGTGGAGCGTACGAACTGTTCGCGGCACCGGCGGAGTTGGAGTACGCGCGCACCACGAAGCAGGAGACAGTCGTGCTGGCCGCGCGCTGAACCACTTGGCGGCCAAAGCAGAATCTCATTCAAAAAGAAAGCCCGGAGCAATCCGGGCTTTTTTGGTGCTCGCTTTGTCGCTACTTGTATTCCAGATCGAACGCGTACAGCTCCTGGATGCCCGTGTCACGAGTTGTGAGGAGCCTATCATCGGGAGTCAGGCCGAACCAGCCTTGGTCCAACCGATCCATAAAGTAAGCGGTGCTGCGAAACTCCCGCACTGACGCGATTCGCGTTTTGCTGTGGTCCGAGATGCTTATGCGAATCAGCCAGTCATAGTCCCCCACATAGACGTACTTGCTGTCCCGCGACCAGTTGGGCCAGCCAAAAGACGTGCCGGAAGCCAGTTCCTCCCACGCGGCTTTGTCAAACCTATAGAGCATCAATTTCTGTGCCGGGAGTAATACAAGAGCAACCAGATACTTCCCATCCGGCGACCATCGTGGACTCCACATATCTTGCGATCCCGGCATTGCGGTCGACTTTTGAGTACGGAAATCGAGAATTCTTATTTGAGATCCTGACCGATCTGTCGAAGCCGGACTATCGTGATATGCGATTGAATTTCCATCAGCAGACCATACCGGGTCACCAAAATACCCAGCCAGCAAGAGTTCGGGCGCGCCGCCGTCCGCCCCTACTACGTAAATGCGGCTGGGGCTTTGATAGCCCATCTGACGGCGGTCGCCATTCGACAAGTCCGTAAAGGCGATCAACCTGCCGTCAGGTGACCACCGCGGATTAAACGGGGCCAGAGGAGGTGCGGTCAGCTGCCTGCGCTCGCTGCCGTCAATGCGGCTGCGCCACAGTGTGCCTTCGGGATACGTAACGTAGGCCATCCACTTGCCATCACGCGAGAAGTCGACGAGGCAGATCGAACTCCCATCAAGGTAAGGCAGGAACTTACCGGCATGGGAGTCATAAACTGAAAGTTCGCCGCGCCGCTCGGTGCCTACGGCGTACAGTTGCTTGCCGTCGTTGCTAATCGCCGGAGCCCCAATAGACATCGGACCGAAGGTAAGCGGCTGTGGCTGCGACACCGTGGCCCTCTTCCACCAGCGGCGCCTCTCAGAAACTGCCCACAAACTCCATTGGTCGCCATCCCAACCAGTGAAGAAATAGTATCTCCCGTCAGGACTCCAATCGCCGCCGAATAAATCCCCGCGGCCCCCAAAAAGCCGGTGGAGATTGCCTCCTTTGGAGCTAAGCTCCCAAACCCCGTATCCGGCATCGAAGCGAATTCGGGACCCGTCGGGTGAGAGATGGGGATCCCCGGCGGGGGGAATGGTGGCGAAGCGTTCGACGCTTGTGCCGTCCATATTGGAACGGTAGAGCTCCGTTTCGTGGTTGCGGAGGAAGAAAAACCTGCGTCCGTCGGCATCCCATTTTGGCCAGCACCCATCCTCGATGATCCGTCGCGGCGCGCCTGCGGGCAGGGTTCCGGCCCATACGTCACAGCCCTTGCTCTTCGGGTTGTAGACGTCCCAGAGTGCCTGAGAGCCGTCACGACTTATGTCCGTCAAACAGCAATTGATCTGCAAGGTCTGTGGCTCTCCGCCTGCGATCGAGGTGAGCGATGTGACCCAGTCAATCGGTCTTTTCTCGAGAAAGTAGATAGACCCACGATCCACGACGGGGCTTGCGAGGGAAGCCTTGCGATAGCCGGTTTTCGTCAGAACGTGCGAGCCGACAATCCTCGGCATCGGTTCGGGCTTCAGCACTGCATAAACCGCAATTCCAGACGCAATCACCAGCAACGCAAGAACAGAACCAACGATTATTTTCCGGTGTCGCGGTCGATGCGGGCGCTGAGGTTCCAATCGCCCAATGGGAAGAACCGCGACTGCTGCGGTTTCTCGCGCGTCCTCCTTCGCACTCTCGCGCTCGACTTCGCCGACAAATCGATACCCCCTCTTCGGCAGGGTTTCAATGTAGTGCGGCGTGTCGGCTTCGTCTCCCAGCGCCTGTCGCAGTTTCTTGATGGCAGTATTCAGGCTGTGATCGAAATCGACGAACGTGTCCGAGGCCCACAGCCGCTGGCGCAGTTCATCGCGAGTGACTAATTGGCCGGGCTTTTCGAGTAGAATTTCGAGGATCTGCAGCGGTTGCCCCTGCAGTTTCAATCCAACGCCGTCTTTACGCAGTTGTCCGCATTGCGGGTCGAGTTCGAAAGGGCCGAATCGGTGGGATTGCTTCTCGCCGATGGGCATAGTACACCCCCGGGGAAGACGACAGTATACTCCCCGCCGTTTGCGCCGATCAGTGATCATGCGTACATCTGTTGAGCAGTGGCCCAGTATAAAACTCCGCTTCCCGCGGCGTCATTCCGAAGTCCCGCGCAACGAGGTAGACCCCCAGCTTGAGCTGGGGGCGGCGAAGCCGCGGGGCGAGGAATCTCCCTTGAGGATACAGCCGATTATGGGGAGATCCCTCTCTCCGCCGGAAGGACGGCTTCGCTCGGGATGACGCCCTATGAACTCGTTCGAATTCAAATTCAGTCACTAACATTGCCGTCCGCCTTGCCAATGCTTCCCCCGGCGTAGGAAACTTGGACATGAGGGTTCTCGCGCGATTTCTCGCCTCCGCTACGGACGCCGCCCACTTTCCCGTCCCTTCGCTTCCTGAAATCGCTTTCCTCGGCCGGTCCAATGTAGGCAAATCGAGCGTCATCAATTCCCTGGTCGGCACCAAGCTGGCCCGTACGAGCTCGACTCCCGGGCGCACGCGCAGCATCAACTTTTTCGAAGTCCGCTGGCCGGGAAAGCCGCGTCCCGAGCTGATTTTCGCCGACCTGCCCGGCTACGGCTACGCCAAGATTTCCAAAGAAATTTCGCAGGAGTGGCCGAAGTTTATTGAGCCCTACCTGAATCACCGGCCTACGCTGGCCCTCTGCATCGCGCTCGTCGACGTCAACGTCCCGCCGCAGCAGAGCGATCGCCAACTGCTCGATTTTCTCAGCTCCACTGAACGTGACTTCCTGCTCGTCGGCACCAAGAGCGATCGCCTATCGAACAACCAGCTGAACAATGCACTCCGCAGTCTGGGCGAGCAGTATCCCGCGGCGCGGCCGCTGCCTTATTCGGCGAAAACCGGCGCGGGACGCGAGGAACTCTGGAAAACAATTCGGCGAGCGGCCGAACAGTCCTCCGCTGCTGAGCCCTCGGCCGCGCAGCAGAATTAACAAGTTCTAATCCGATTGCCCGCAGATTTCCGCCTGGAAGGATCTCAAAATCAGCTTTGATAGGGCGCGGCTTTAAGCCGCGCCGCACTGAGCCGCAAAAGGACTGGGCCTTTAGGCCCTGAGGAAAGGCGAGATCTCCCGCTGGCTGTTTATCACCGCGGTCCTAATGTTGCCCACCCCTTCTTCCGATAGTAGACACAGCATACTTGCGAGATCGCGCTCTGATCGAGGCGCGTTGGTGACTGTATGGCAGAGGAAAATGAAGGCATAGCTTATCTCAGGGCGTTGAAGCAGTCCGGTTCCTCGTCCTCCGATTTCTCATCCGATGTTTCTACGGCTCCTCAAACCGACGATCGGTTTCAGGGCGTGGAGAAGCGTCGCAGCTTTCGCTACAAATGTGAGGGCAGCGCCGAAATCCGCGAAGAGGGCTGCGAAGTCCGCAGTTGGGCCAGCTTTACCGATATCAGCCTGCATGGCTGCTACGTCGAGGCCCAGGCCACGTATCCTGCCGGGACCATCCTGCACATGAAGCTTGAGACCAACGGCGTTCGCCTCGAAACCAAGGGCAACGTCCGCGTGAACTATCCCTATCTCGGCATGGGCATCGCCTTCGTGGAGATGTCGGAAGAGAACCAGGCGCGCCTCCGCCAGTTGCTGGCCAACATCTCTCGCCCGCGCGTGATCATGGGGCCGGGCATCGCCTCGACTCTGGCCGCCCCCGGCCCCCTGACTTCAGTGCCGCTCATCACTGATCCGATGGCTGCAGTTCAGGCACTGATTACGTTTTTCGAAAGCCGGCAGATGCTCATGCGCGAAGACTTCCTGCGATTGCTGCAACAAAGCCAGAAAAAGTGACCCAGTGCGATATGGCGCGTCATCCCGAAGCCCCGCGCTTTCGTAGACCCTCGGCTTCAGCCGAGGGCGGCGCAGCCGCGGGGCGAGGGATCTCGCGTGGAGCGATTCCTCTTTGAAACTTTGCAACCTTGAAACCTTGCCTTGTTATCATGTTCCCGCATGGCCCTCTATCTCATTACCGGCGTCGCCGGCTTCATCGGCTCTTCCTTAGCGCGTGCTCTTCTCTCGCGCGGTGAACAGGTGCGTGGTGTCGACAACTTTTCGACCGGCAATCGTGGCAATCTCGACGAGATCCTCAACCGCATCGACCTTCGCGAAGCCGACATCAACGCCCTCGATGCGATGCACAGTGCCTGCGCCGGAGTCGACTTCGTGCTGCATCAGGCGGCCATTCCGTCTGTCCCTAAATCTGTGCTCGATCCGCTCGGCAGCAACCGCGCTAATATCGACGGTACCGTCAACGTCCTCGTCGCCGCCCGCGACGCTAAGGTCAAGCGCGTCGTCTACGCAGCTTCCTCATCTGCTTATGGCGACACGCCTACTTTGCCCAAGTACGAAGCGATGACGCCCGACCCCATTTCTCCCTATGCGGTCGCCAAGCTCGCCAGCGAACACTACATGATTTCCTTTTACCGCTGCTACGGGCTCGAGACAGTGTGCCTGCGTTACTTCAACATCTTCGGCCCGCGCCAGGATCCAACATCGCAATACTCTGGCGTGCTGGCAAAATTCATCACGCAGATGCTGCGCGGCGAGCAGCCCACCATCCATGGCGACGGCGAGCAGAGCCGCGACTTCACCTACATCGACAACGCCGTTCAAGCGAATCTACTAGCCTGCCATGCGCCCGCATCCAAGGCAGCCGGACAAGTCTTCAACGTCGCCACTGGCCGCCGCGTCACGCTGAATGAAACCTTCAAGCTACTGAGAGACTTGACTGGCTATGATGGGCAGCCCAAGTATGGCCCCGAGCGCGGCGGCGACATCAAGCACTCGCTCGCCGAGATTTCGAAGGCAGAAGCAGCCCTCGGCTACAAACCTCTGGTGAATTTTGAAGAAGGACTGAAGCGAACGGTAGAGTGGTATCGGGAAACCCAGGTTTCAAAGTTTCAAGGTTTAAAACTTTCAAAATCGCTCGGCTGATTCGTTCGCCATTCCCAGTTTGTCATCCTGAGGAGCGCGCATTTGCGTGACGAAGGATCTATGCATTTAGTCGTTGGGCGTTACATAGATCCTTCGCCGCTAGGTCTGCGGATCAGGATGACAATGATTGGTGGTGAAGTCTGAAGTCCGGCGCCGCCGTCCGTTTTTACTCGTGTCTCAGCGACTCGATCGGATCCAGCCTCGACGCGCGCAGCGCCGGAATCATTCCACTGATCAATCCTACTGCGCCGAGAATAATCGTCGACGCAATCAGCGTCCCCGGCTGGATAATCAGGCGAATGTCTCCGGCCTCGCCGTTCTTCGCAAACGCGCTATACAGCGTCAGCCGCCCCACCGATAACGCGACGATGTAGGCCAGAATGACTCCCAGCACGCCGCCGATAAAAGTGATCGTCAGCGCTTCGGCCAAAAATTGCGTCAGGATGTAACCTCGCCTCGCACCCAGTGCCTTCAGCACGCCGATCTCGCGCGTTCTCTGCGTTACCGAGACCAGCATGATATTCATCAGCCCGACGCCGCCAATCCCCAGCGTCAGAGTCCCGATAAATCCCATCAGAATCTTCAGCCCGAGCGTGATGATCTCGAACTGATGCAATTGATTCTGCAGATTGAACACGCGCACCGCTTCCCGGTCCGCCTCATTGAACTTGTGCTGGCCTGCAAGAATCGACCGCACCGCCGGCTCGATCCGCTGATACTCCGGCGTCTGATACGTAAACCAGATCGTGTCGAGATAGTGTGTGCTCTTCAGGTCGTTCATCGTGCTGAAAGGGATGTAGACGACACGGTTGATGTCATCGTCGCCTTCCTGCATCTTCGCCGCGAGCACGCCGACAACCTCAAAGCTCAGACCATCGAGTCGAATGCGTTCGCCCAGCGCATTTCGTCCGGAAAATAGCTTCTCTTTCGCCTCCGAGCCAATCACCGCCACATGCCCGCGCTGGATCTGGTCTTCCATGTTGTAGAAGCGTCCTTCGCCGAGCTTCAGCGAGCGAACGTCGTAAACATTCGGATCGTTGCCGCTCACCGGGAACGTGAAGCTGCGGTTTTCATACTGCACAGTCGCCTGCTTGTCGACGCTTGGAGTGATGTGCGTGATCTGCGGAAGATTCGTCGCCAACGCCTCGACGTCTTCTTGCGTGAACTGAATCTTCTGTCCTGATTTCTGTCCGCCCGCCTGCATCGAGGTCTGCCCGGGCACCACGATGACCAGCTTCGTTCCGAAGTTGGCGAAGATATTGGCGCACGCCTGCCCGAAGCCGTCGCCGTAAGCCAGCAGCATGACCACTGTCGCGATGCCCCACGCCATGCCCAGCATAGTGAGCGCGGTACGCCGCCGATTGTGGCGCATGGCTGTGTAGGATTCGCGAAGAAGATCACGAAACATATCACTCCTGCCTCAACGCTTCCACCGGCTGCAGCATCGCCGCTTTCCGCGCGGGATACAGCCCGGCGATCACTCCCGCCAGCGTCAGACATCCAATCGCCAATATCGCCGACATCGGCACCAGTTTCGGCGGATCGAATCCCCCCGGCCCCTGCACGCCGCCCATCAAGGCCATGAGCCCGCCGGCGAATGCCATGCCCAGCAAGCCGCTGCCCAGCGTCAGCAGGATTCCTTCCAGGAAGAAATGAAACAGGATATTCCGGTTCGTCGCGCCCAACGCCTTGCGCAACCCAATCTCGTTCGTGCGCTCGCTTACCGCGACCAGCATGATGTTGATCACGCCAATCGCTCCCAGCGCAAGCGTGACCAGCCCCACCGCTCCCAGGAACATATTCATCACGTCGAAGATCGTGCCCACCATCTTCGACTCCTGGATCGAATCCCATTCGTCGAACGCGTTCTCATCGCTCCAGTCGAACCCATGGTTCTTGGCGACAATCTTGTGTACTTCTTCTCGCGCAAGCTTGTGCGCCGCGGTCACGCGCGGCTGGTATTCAATGAATGAAATCGAATTCTGATGGTTCTCGCCCTTCAGCGCGAAGTTGGCAGCCATGACTGGAAACGGGATGTACGCCCGGTTGTTCAGCCACATGTTGTCGCCGTGTCCAAGATGGGGCATGCTGCCAATCACTTCAAAGCGCAGCCCATTGATCAGGATGAACGCGCCCAGCGCCGGACGTCCCGGGAACAGCACCTTCGCCAGTTGATTCCCCAGGACCACCACGTTCCGACTCTGTGCCAGATCCATGGTATTGATCCAACGTCCCTCACTCAGAGGCAAGTAGCTGATCTCGTTGAGCTGCGGCTCCGTTCCCAGCACTTCTCCGGTCGAATTCGAGAACTCACTTACCTCGTGCAGGTCATTGCGCGAAATCAGCGGTGCTGCTTGGCGCACATCCGGGGCGAGGAGGATATCCCGGTAATCTTGATATGTAAGCAAGTAAGAACGTGCTGAGGTCATGTTTCCAGCCACCGCAGGTGCACGTCCGGGGAACAGAAACATGATGTCTTTGCCAAACTCCGCCAACTCGCGCTTGTTGCCCGATCGGAAGCCTTCCCCGACGCCCACCAGCAATAGCAACGAGCCCACGCCCCACGCGATTCCGAACATGGTGAGAAAGGACCGCAGCTTGTGCGCCCACAAGTTGCGAAATATCTGCCCGAAGATGTCGCCTAAGGTTCGCATGTACCAAAATTCAGGGTGGCCCATTCAAGCCCGATTTTGGCTTGAGTGGGGAAAATCCTGGCGTGCCCCTGGTCTCGCCAGTTTTGCGAGACATGGGAAGTAAACCGGCTTCCCCCAGCCGGCCATATTCAAGGATACGTCATTCGGGGCCGGAAAGTTTCCCCACCGGCACGAACATCCTCCCGAGAGAACCTGCTGCTTTAGACGCCGCGCGGATTACGTTGGTTATCTAGGGGGGTATTTGCGGCGCGGTTATCGTGAACGGCATGATCCTTTCTTCCATGGTGGTTTCGCGCGATTTCCAGGAAGTCAGCGTTCTCGAATGCATTCTTGGCGGCCTCCACATCGATGTCTGTGTCGAAACCGAGCCATACCGCGCCCTGGCACGATTCCTGAAGACCAAGATCGACGCCCTGATTATCGATTGCGATCTGCCGGGTAGTTCGGAACTGCTGCAGGAACTGCAGGCACCGGAAATGCGGGCACGAACCGTCCCACTGGTGATCATGGGCGCGGCTCCAAGCGCCAAAGTGCAACAGGATACCGGTGCGCTCTTTGCCTTTCAGAAGCCTATCTCCGTCGATCAGGCGGTACGTACGCTGTCGGCCGCACGCAACGCGATCCTCGAAGGCCACCTGCGTTACCATCGCGCTGGGGTGGAGATTCCGGTCGCGCTGGAGTGCGAGGGCCAGAAATCAATCGACGCTCAACTGGTCAATGTGAGCCAAGGCGGGATGATGATCCGCACCCGTGATTCCTTTGCCGACGCTGCCGGACTGCAGGTCTCGTTCGAACTGCCCGGAGCTGGGTCCAATCTGAAGGCAAAGGCCGAGGTCGTCTGGCGCGATCAGCGCGGCTATCACGGAATCCGTTTCGTGAAGGTCGCTGAACCCGAGCAGCGCACCCTGCAACTCTGGCTGGAGCAGGACTTCCTGACGAACTAGGAAAATCCATTGAGGGTTGCCCCACCCTTATCCGCGTTCTTTGCGGATAGGCTGGGGATTTTGATCACGATGCCGCCGAGAACGCGGCGCTAAAGCGCCGCTTTTCCACCAGAATCACCGAAACCTCGCCCCGGCCTCCTCCTCATCCTCCGACTCCATGAGCCGCGCTAACCGCGTCCCCAGGCTCGAGCCTCCGAACATCTGGAAAAATCCCCAATAAAAGAACGTAACAAACAGCGCATCCGCGGCAGCGAGCGCCCATGGCCAGCGCGGTGCCTCGCGCGTCACTGAGAGAAACACCAGCGCCACCAGAAAGATCCCGGCCAGCACCACAAGCGTGTTCACGGTCCAGGCCAACCCTGGCCCGGAGAGAGGTTGCGACAGCCAATCCAACTCGGGCGCAGCGGTCGCCGAAAACGACGGAAGCGCCTCGGGCTCATCTTTCTTTACCGGCAGCTCGATCACTTTCACCGGAGTCGCGGATACGACCAGCCCGTCTTCCTCCTCCCTCTCTGGAGATGTCTCGCGAATCACGATCTCCTCCCGATCGGCAAAGATCGACTCCGGCCCTCCCTTGTGCACAGAGACTTGCTCCAGCAGGTCGCCAAAAATCCATTCGTTGATCTGATGGCTTAAGTTGGGATTCAAATCGAGAAAGCGCACGCCGCACTGCCCGGAGAACGTTGCCCAGATTACTTCGGCGTGAGTCTCGACGCGCATCCGCGGGTAGCGCAGCTCGAAGCGCGCGCGTAACTGCTGTTTGGGGCGCACCGGCGCAACAACCTGCAATCCCATGCCGTCGCCGGTGAGATTGCGCACGACTCCTCCGTTATCCTGATCGAGCGTGACGTAGGTCAGCGTGCGCAGCTCATGCCGGTGCTGAACTCGTCTTTGTGGCGCGGGCGCGGTTCCTGCGTCCATAGACACCTGCCGGAAGGATGCCGAACGAAAGCGATTCCCACGATCTTATCCCTCGAGGATTCCGGACCTCAGTAACTGGGATGGTTCAGCCTGAATATGTACGACGCGGTTGCCCCACCCTTATCCGCGTTTTTTGCGGATAGGGTGGGAATTGTTCATCCTGAGGAGCGCGCTTTTTGCGCAACGAGGGACCTAGCAGCCACCGCGCCGTGCTTTTGAGCCTGCCCTGAGCAAGCGAAGCGCGTCGAAGGGCCGGTTTTGCGTCGCAATAAGCGCGCGGCGACTTTTTCCTTATTCTTCGTGACCAAGGTACATGTTCGAATGGTCAATGGCGGTAATTGAATCTCGCCGCGAACCTAGTTACCTTTAAGCTTCGAGCCGCTTCGCATGGCGACCAGCCCAACTAAAACGGACATCGCGCTACCCGACTCTTTGCGCGGAGCCGGCACGTCTGCGTGGCCGCCGCCTGATTCCTCTTCCAGTTCCTTCGCCGACGAACTCACCAAGAAGCCCACGCCCCTCGACGCGCTACAGGCGCTGCTTGCATTCTCCGCGCTGCACGATCAGGTGCGCCGCCGCAAAGCGCTCGCCGCGCGCCACAACGGATTCGATTCTAAAACTCCGGTCGCCGAGTTCGAGCCTTCGGAGCAGTTCGTTCTTGATGAAGTGCTGAAGCTCGTGGCCGAGCGCGCCGTAGCCATCACCGGCGCGGACGGACTCGCCATCGCACTCGCCGAGAATAACGAAATCGTTCTTCGTGCCTCCGCCGGAACTGTGCGTCCTGACGTCGGCCAGCGTATCGACCGCGACTCCGCCTTCTCCGGCGCCTGTTTCCGCACTGCGCAGGTCGTCAACTGCGACGACACCGAAGTCGATCCGCGCGTCAACGTGCAGGCCTGCCGCAATCTTGGCGCGCGATCGATGGTCGCCGTCCCGCTCTGCGGCCGCCGCCGCGTCATCGGCGTGCTCGAGGCGTTCTCCTCCTGGCCCTTCGGATTCAACGACAGCGACGTCCGCAATCTGACTCTTCTCGCCGAGCTCGTCGTCTCCGCGCTCAAGCCCGAGGACGAAGACCGCTTCGCCGAATCCGCGCAAGTCGCGGCCCTGAACCTCGAACCGGTGAAGGTTCCGACTCCTCCGTCAATTGCGGCGGGGGTGCCTCACGTCTCGCCGAAGCTAGCTGAGACGCCCGAAGCCGCAAAGCCCAGGCCAGAACCTGAACTCCCGAAGACTCCGACCGCGTCCGCGACTCCCGCAACGGCCCCTCAGAAACCGGAAGTCAAGCCGGCGGAAGTGCCCGCTCCACCGAAGGCCGATCTCAAGCCTGCAGCAGCGCCGACCGTTGAGCTCAAACCAGCCATCGTCGAGCCGAAGGCCGAAGCCGCAACCGAACCTGGGATGCCCCAGGTCTCGCCGCAGTTGCGAGACCTGGGAAGCAAGCTTCCCACCGAAACCAAACCCGAGCCCGCACTTACCTTCGGCCAGCAAGCCCAAGTAGAAACAAGCCGCCGCTGGATTCCCATCCTTCTGGTCGCCATCGTCATCGCCGCCGCGACCGCCGTCGGCATCTGGTGGAAGCTGAACAACGCACAGATCGGCAGCTCGATCGTCCACAATCAACCCGTACCGCTAAAGCCCGTCAACCAGGCGCCTGCGCAACAAGCAAACCCATCCGCCGCGCCCGAAGTTCCCGCACCAACCGCGCCCGACACGACCACTACCGACACCGAGAACTCGCCCGCCACTCCGCAGGAGCTCGCCAAGTTCCCGCGCGTGACCAGCGTGCGCCACTGGTCGTCGGCCGACTCGAGCACGGTCGTACTCGACCTCGAAGACCAGGTCCAGTACGAGCCCGGACACGTCACCAATCCCGAGCGCTACTACTTCGACCTGCGCGACACACAACTCGTCCCCGATCTGCAGAACAAGTCCTTCGATGGAGACGCGCTGCTCAGCCGCATCCGCGTCGCGCAGCCGGTCGCCGGCATGACGCGCATCGTGCTCGAAGCCCGTCCCGGCGTCGCGCTCTCGCAGCCGCAAGTGAGCCTGGAACGCGATCCCTACCGCTTCGTCATCGAAGTCACCAAAGCCGGAGCGCGTCCCAAAGGCGCGGTCAATCTCTTCCCGAGCGCGCCTGAGACGGAGAAGAAGGTCGCTGCGATCGTGATCCCTCCGCCGACGCGCGAAGACCTGCAACTGCGCGCCCGCGTGCCCAAGATGAAGATCGTCGTCGACGCCGGCCACGGCGGATGGGACCTCGGCACCGTCGGCCGCCGCGGCCTGCTCGAAAAAGACCTCGTCCTCGAAATCGCCCAGCGCCTCGGCAAGCTGCTCGAGTCGCGCCTCGGCGCCGAGATCATCTACACCCGCCAGGACGACAACTACATTCCGCTCGACAACCGCGCCGAGATCGCCAACCAGGCGCAGGCCGATCTGTTCGTCTCTGTGCACGCCAATTACAGCGATCTGCCCTCGGCGCGCGGCGTCGAAACCTATTACAGCAACTTCTTCTCCGCGCCCGGATCGAAAGACCTCGCGCCCAACGCCAAGCCGCTCGGCCCGGCGCTCTCGGCCGTCGACCTGCATGAACGCATCGAGCAGTCGCGGCGGTTGGCGGCCAGCGTGCAGCGCTCGCTCTACGGGACGCTCTCCGCGTCGAATCCCGGACTGCGCGATCGCGGCATCAAAGAGGCGGGATTCGTCGTGCTCACCGAAAGCGCCATGCCCGGAATTCTGGCGGAAGTTTCGTTCGTCTCCAGTCCGACCGACGAGCAGAAGCTCCGCAGCGACGGATACCGCGAGCAAATCGCCGAAGCCCTCTACCGCGGCATCGCGCGCTACGCCGCCAGTTCACATAACGTAAAAGTCGCCAGCGCGAAATAGCTTTCAGCCTTCAGCTCTCAGCATTCAGCGCATTGTCATCCCGAGCGAGCGCGCAGTTTGCGCGAGTCGAGGGACCTTGGGTCTGATTTGTCATCTTGAGGCACGCCTCGCGCGCCGAAAGCCTGCCCTGAGCGAATCCCGAGCGCAAGCGAGGGAGAGTCGAACGGGGACCGTACGACTGCCGATATCGCGCGTGCAGTTTGCGGGAGCTTAACGTGCCGCCGCGATATTTCGAGAGAGTGGCATGACCTGCACGACCGGGAAGGGCACGAACTCGTGCCCTTCCCGGTTTGCCTCGCAATTCTTAGAGTAGAGACTTTGACTTTCCCACCAGAACTGATGTCATTCCGACACGCAGGAATCGTGACGTTTCTTGAACGACCTCATTCCGACACGCGACACCGAGCGAAGCGAGGCGGAGCTTAGGAGAAACCTGCTTTTCGGTTTTCGTCTCATCCTGAGGAGCGGCTTTTTGTGCGACGAAGGACCTGAGCGACCCGCGCGACGCGTCGCCGTCATTGCGATGCAAGAATCGCGCGTCTGGGTCGCATCCCTATTTGCGCATCAGCGCCAGGCGACCGGTCCTTTGCGCAGCGGAGGGCGGGGGAATTTTCAATGCTGATTCAACCAGCGGTTGTCAATTCAAGATCGAACTCGGTCAGCGGAGGACTTTTCAGCGCGGGATCGGAAGGCTTGCGCTCACCGAAATCGTAGACATGCCCGCCCTTGGGCCCTACATCTTTTATGCTGACGCCCGAACCGTAGCATATCGTTGTACTGTCGTCACAATAGCCAGAGGATTGCAGGGTTATCCACTTCGCCCTGGCCGCCGAATACGTGAGAAGTACGACGTGCCCAGGGTATTGGATTCCGTAAAGGTGCGTCTTCTGCAGGCCTTTCGACAAGTCCGAGAATTTTCCTTGCTTGAATTGCCCCGCGTCTTTTCCACCGTAGGCGGTAAAGATGTTTTCATCGCCTTTGAACGAATAGCTTTTCAGACTATTCGTTATGGACCCGTGAACGTATTGACTAAGAACGTAATCAACAAAAGACATGCAGCGCATGACTTCGTCGCCGGCATCATCGCGCGCAAGGGCTCCAGTCTTAGCGTCGAATTTCGCTCCGAGGCTGTTCCAGGAGAGTTTTCCCTCTTCACTCAGAGTCAGCTCATTTGCATATGGCTGACCATATTTCACTCCGAGCACCTTATACGCGAGCTGTCCTACGAGGCCGAGTTCCGCCAGCACGCCGGTATCGTAGAAGGCGAAATCTAAGGGCGGCCCGATTTTCGCATGTTTTGTACCGTGGGGATGCGCTGTCTTGGCGATAAGGACAGGCTTTGAAGGATCCCCTTCGTCGTTGTGCCCCCACGAACCAGGGGTTGGCAGATGCGGCGGGTTGGTCGCACCGCACAAGGGACCTCTGCTCATGGTTCCCTCCTTACAGCACTTCAGCGATGACTACAGACACGCTTACTCGTGGTTGTCAGTGCGTTGCATCACCTTGGAGTGTGATCAAGATTTCGTGGTGGGAAGATCAAAATCCCCACCCCTTCGACTTCGCTCAGGGCAGGCGGTCGGCATGACTGAAGTCGTGCCTTTCCCGGTCGTGGCGTTCCTGAATCCGTGTGTGGCGCTGCCATCCGACGTACGGTCCTTCGTCGGGGCGCCCGACTCAGGATGACAACGCTTTTTGGGTACGCGAAATCAAAATCCCCACTCTAAACGTCGCACAAGACGCGACGTTTGGAATGGGCACCCTCGGGTCCTTTCCACCCTCGGGCTCCGTTTTTGCTCACGACCCGCGACTTATGGCTCGGGACTCGCAACGCCCCCGTACTTCTCCAGCCACTTCAACTCTTCCCGCACCTTGATCTTCCCGTGCCACGGATTGTGGCCGAGGCCGTGTCCTTCGCCGGGAAAGACGAGCAGCGCCTCGGGGATGCCGAGCGAGTAGAGCGCGTGTTCGAGCAGGTAGTCCTCGAGCACGGCCACGCGGATATCGACCGATCCCGCGACCATGTGCGTCGGCGTCTTCACTTTGTCGATTTGGAAAATCGCGGCTTCGTCGTGATAGCGCTGCGCGGCTTCCCATGGACGTCCGCCGAGGAAGTAGGCGTCGTCGTAAGTGGTGTCGTCGTTGCCCCAGTTGCCGACGTGCTCGACCGCGCCCGCTCCGGTCACGGCGGCCTTGAAGCGCGTGGTTTGCGTGATGAGCCAGTTGGTCATGTATCCGCCGTAGCTGTAGCCGCCGACGGTGAGGTGGTCGGGATCGGCGATGCCATCTTTAACCAGCGCATCGACGCCTTGGAGGATGTCGCGGCCGGGTTTGGAGACGATCTGCGGCACGATCTCCATCAGGAACTTGTCGCCGTATCCGGAGGAGCCGCGATAGTTGGGCTCGAAGACGAGCCATCCGTGGGTGGCGGCGAGCGCGCCCCACTGATACCAGTCGGCCTCGAAGTGGTTGCCGTCGGCGTCGGCGGGGCCTCCGTGGACGAGCGTGAACATGGGCAGGTGCTTCGCTTCGAATTTGCCTGGAGGATAGATCAGCATGCCTTCGACCGTGGTGCCGTCGTCGGCTTTCCAGCGATAGGGCTTGCCTTGCGGGAGATCGGCTTCGGCGAGCTTCTTGTTGAAGCTGGTGATGGGGCGGGCCTGATCGAGGTTGTCGGGCGAGTCGGCGAGGTAGACCTCGTCGGGCTTACCGAGCGAGGAATAGACGAAGGCGATGCGTGCCGAGTGCGTCGCGGCCGAGAGTCCGGCGTACGAGCCTTGCCACTTGCTGAGCTGATGCAGCGAGTCGGCGGGCTTCGACGCGGAGTACATCTGGACTTCGGTGCCGAGGCGCGCGGAGGCGAGGACGGTGTCTCCTGCGACGGCGAAGTGATCGACCGGACCGACGAAGTCCTTGGACCACTGTTCGACTTTGCCCGAGTCGATGTCGACCCAATAGAGATGCGGCTGGAGGTCACGGTATGGGCCGAGAGGATCTCCGACCTCGACGTTGAAGAAGATGTGGCGATTGTCCGCGGCCCAACGCGGCTGGAACTCGACGGCTTCGTTGTGCGTGATGCGGCGAGGCTGGGGGGGTGAGTCGGCTTTCGCGGGCAAGAGTGCCCGCGCCACATCAAGAATGTAGAGTTCGACGTCGTCGTATTTCTCCTCGCGCCGATTGATGGCGTTGGTCAGGAAGGCGAGCCTGGCACCGTCGGATGAGGTGATGAGTTCGTCGACGCGGAGCGGCGACGTTGCGATGGCGCGGGCTTCGCGAGTGATGTCGGGGTTCTGCTCGGGTGCGCCTTCTTTCTTCTCTTGTTTCGCGGGTGCGGCGGAGTTGCGGGCAAGTGCAGCGCCTACATCCAGAGCGAAGATCGTGTCTCCGCGCTCCGCGGTGCGGTATTGCACGATGTCTTTCCACTCGTTCTTGTAGTTGTCCTTAAGCATCTTCGTCCAGGGCTGGCGGGTGGCGTAGTAGATGGACTGCGAGTCGGCGGACCAGGCGAAAGCATGGACGTCCTCTTCGCCGTCGGTCAGTTGGATGGCTTCGCCGCCGTGAGGCGAGATGAGGTAGATCTGGCTGACTTCTTTTTCGGTGGACTCGGAGTCGTCGCTCTTGCCGGTGGAGGACTTGCGCTCGGAGAGGAAGGCGATCCACTTGCCGTCGGGCGACCACTTGGCCTCGGAGTCGCGGCCGGACTGAGTGAGTTGGATGAGCGATCCGCCGTCTTTATCACGATCAAGGCCGTCCCGATAGAGCCAGAGATCGGTGCGGAAGATCTGCTGATCCCAGTCGGCGCGATCGGTGACGATGACGACGGAGTTGCCATCGGGCGAAATCTCGAGCGAGCGGAAGCTGACGGAGTTGAAGAAGTCGTCGAGCGTGAGCTTGGGTTTTTGGCCGGTTGCGAGAAGGGAAGACAGAAGGACTGCGAGCAGGATAGCAGATTGTCGGATTGGCATAGGTTCCCGGTGGGAAGAAGGGTTATACAACGCGGGATTGAACGGAGGCAAGTTTGTGACCGCGGGTCGCAATGCGGTGAAGTGTCCACAGCAGCGCGGCGAATGCGATGACGGAGAGTTGGAGATGCGTCCAGCGTGCGACTGGACCGAACAGCGGAAGCAGGAAGGGGAGATAGAGGAGAACGCGTAATGCTGGCGAGGCCAGGGCGTTGCGCAGCGACCAGTCGGTGAGCAGAAGGAATATCGGGGCCAGCGCGAGCAGATCGTAGATGTAGAGGTGAGGATTGACGAGCACGGCGGCGATCAGGAGCGCGGAGAAGCGGATGACAAGTGGGCTGCTGGATTTCCAGATTGTCGTTGCAATTGCGATCACGATCAGCGAACTCAAGATGTAGAGAGTGGCGACGATTGCGTGGGATGGGATCAACAGTTCCCAGAAGCTGTGAAGGGAGTGCATCTGTATCGGGGAAAAGATGAGTTCGGTCGAAGCGGGGTTGCGTGCGCTGCGAAGCAAAATCTCTGCGTAGTTCTGCATGACGTCGCGACCGAAGTAGAAGTAGCTAAAGGCGAGTTGTGCGGCGGCAGAAATCACAAGGCCGGAGAGCATTTTCCAGGTTTTCGCGATCAAGAGGATGATCGGGACTGCAACCAGGAACTGTGGTTTGAAGGCAAGAACGCCCAGAGCGATTCCACCAAGCCATTCGTGTTTTGCGTGCAATGCAAGATATGCGGGGTGAAGCACAGCAGCACGATCGCTGAGAGTTGCCCGCGGACGAAGAAGTGAAATAGCGGCGGATAGCCGATTGCGGCGAGCGCGACGAGCGATTTGTTACTGGCGAGCTCCGGGCAGGTTTTCCAAATGAGCCAGATGCAACCGAAATAAACAAGCAGCGAGAATGCGACCCAAACCTCGGCCTGGATCAGGAATGGAAACTGGAGAAGCGCAGCAAAGGGCAGGGCGACTTGGGGTCCGTAGAAGTACTCGAGGTAAATCTGCGTGGAGTGGCCGACGATGGCGCGGATCTGCTGGTTCAGGACGTGATCGTCGTAAAGATCAGCGGCGCGCCCCTGCGCGATCAGATGGGCCGAGATGGGGAATTGGAGGAAGTCCTGGAACTTGATGTTGCCGGCGCGGTCGAATAGTCCCGGCGTGGCGAAGTCGACGGCGCACACTCCCCAGAGGCAGAGAGCCAGAACGATCGCTTGCGCGCGAAGGCGGCGCGGGGTAAGCCATGCGGCGGCGCGATCAAGCGGAATACTCATAGAAGTACTCTGTCGCGATTGCGACACGCCCACGTCTCGCAAAGGCGGCGAGACGTGGGGCACCCCAGCGCAGCTGGAACAAACGCGCGCCTTCGGGATGACGGCTTCAGTAGCTGACGAATGGTCACGGAATTGGCTCGGCGTTTTTGAGCGCGTCATCGAGCGTCTGGCTGGGATGAGGAGCACTCTGCACGACACGCCAGCCGTCATCATAGTGGCGAAATCCTACGGTGGAAGAATATTGCAGATCGCCGGAATAAAGAGCGGCGCCGAGTTCGTTGAGCGGCGCCCACTTCCAGTGGAACTCGACGTCAGCGAAATTGCCATCTTTGCTGATGCCGGTGATGTCTATGAGTTGTCGTTTGGCAACCGGAAAGGTCAACGACGAACGCCCGGCTTCTTCGGCGGGAAGCAGGGGACGAATGGTGTCGACTCCCGAGGGCGTGAGCAGAATGTCCCAGCATGGTGGAGGGGCCAAACCGGGAGCGCAGGGGGCATTATTCGCGGAGATCCAGCCGTGGTGCTGAAGAACGACATAGTCCGGCGAAGGGTAGTCTTTGCTGGAGACGACGCCGATCTGCAGGGTGAAGTGTTGCGGCGTGTGGAAGGCGGGTGCTACGGAGAGAAGGTCGGTGGCAAGACGGCGGGTGAGGAAGTCGCGCGGAGAGCAGGCGAGAAGGAAGAGCATCGCGGTAATCGCGAAGAAGAGTCGGTTCCGCATGAATTGGATTTGTTTTCCCACCTGTCACATTCCCACCCTTCGAAAACCGCCCTTCGACTTCGCTCAGGGCAGGCCCCGGGTGGGGCATCCTCATTGATTCGTTCCCATGTCTCGCAAAAGCGGCGAGACGTGGGCCACCCCACTTAGTTTCTTCTCAAGACTGATGCCGCTGCACGCGAGATTCCTCGCTCCGCGAAGAAGAACGCTTCGCTCGAGATAGCCAATTTCGCAGACAGGAGTGCCCTCGCCACACAACCCGGAACGCCGGATCAGTTGTGTGGGCGAGGCGCCCAGCCACACTCAACGACCTGTGATTGTAACGAAACGCGAGCGGCGATGTGGAAGGAAAGGGCGGTCGGTGATCTGGCCGTCGAATTCGGCGGCCCAGCGGCCGGGGATCTGATATGAGCAGCGTGGGCAGCGGCCGTCCGGCGTGAGTGAGTAATTTTCGATGAAGTATCCGTAGCGGCGGATGAGAGTTTCGCTGCAGTGGGGGCAGCGTGTGTCTTCGGCGCCGCCCACCATGCCGGGCAGATTTCCGGCATAGATGTAACGCAAGCCGGCCCGCTTGCCGATATCAATGGCACGTAGCAGATCTTCGACCGTGGTACTGCGCTGATCGTTCATTTTGTAATCGGCGTGAAAGGCAGTCACGTGCCAGGGAATGTCAATCGACACGCTGGCGACGAATTCGGTCAGGCGGCGAAGTTCGTCATCCGAATCGTTGAAGCCGGGAATCAGCAGCGTGACCAGTTCGAGCCACAGTCCCATCGCGTGGATGCGGCGGATGCTCTCGAGAATGGGTCCGATGCGGCCGCCGAGTTCGTGATAGTGGCGATCGTCAAAGCTTTTGAGATCCACCTTGTAGAGATCAAGCCAGGGACGCAGGTACTCGATCACCTGCGGCGTGCCGTTTCCGTTCGATACGAAACCAGTGATCAAGCCAGCAGCTCTCGCTTCTTTGAAAACGGCGACGGCCCATTCGCTGGTGATGAGCGGCTCGTTGTAGGTACTGACAAGAACCTTGGCGCCCTGATCGAGGGCATCGCGCACCATCGCTTCGGGCGAGACTTCCAGCGGAGGTGAGATGGCGTTGGGATCGCGCAAGGCCTGCGACGTGACCCAGTTCTGGCAGTATCCGCAGTGAAGATCGCAGCCGAGCATGCCGAAACTGTAGGCGAGCGCGCCGGGATATGCGTGGAAGAACGGCTTCTTCTCGATCGGATCGCACTGCATGCCGGCGGTGTATCCCCAGGGAACGTAGAGTTTGCCGCCGCGATTGAAGCGGACCTTACAGACACCGGCCTGGCCTTCGGGAATCGGGCAGCAGTGGCCGCAGGAGAAGCAGCGGACGCGATGATTGCCCATGCCTTCGACGAGCGAGGGCTCGGCTTCGCGAACGCGTTCTTCGAGGATGGAGCGCAGCGTGGGCATTAGTTGTTAGTGATATTTTAACTCTGATGTCCGCGGCCGATCGCTACTAGTCGTCGGGCTGGACCGTCATTTGATGGTTGGAAGACAGTCGACCGCGAACGGGGGATTTTGGGTGGCGCTATAATTTCTGCATAGGAGGGTTCTATGTCCCGGGTCCGCCTTCTTCTCGCTGCGTTGTTCATCTGCTCACTGCCGACTTTCGCGCAAGATCAATTCCTCGTCGCGCAGAAAGGCTCGACCGCCCAGCCGGCTCCTGATTTCCGCACGCCTCCTGCGGCAACGACTTCGGAGCCGTGGAGAATCCTTCCCAAAGCAGACTTCGACAAAGACGCACAAATCGTGATGAAGCCGCAGGTGGATACAGATGGCACGCTGGTATTCCCCAGTGTCCCTGGGGAGACCACCTGCTTCGCGATCCGCAGCTACGTTGTGGCGCGCGACAGTAAAGATTCAGACTCGGTGCACCCGGTGCGATATACGACCTGCGTGCCAGCTGCAAAGTATCGGCTGAAAACGGCGGAGGAACGGGTCGTGCTCGTGCGCTAAAGACCGCAATCTCACAATCACCGATCGTGCCAGTGGAACAGCTTGTGGGTGATCTTCCATTCTCCGTTCCACTTCAGCAGAGTAAATACGTCAGAGGCGCGGGCGTCGGCTCCAGCCAACTTGCCCGACCAATGTTCTACTTCGAGATGCACCACGGCGATGCTCTCAATGATCTCAATGCGTGCAAAGCGAGGATTGATATTTGGCGCCGGACCGTTTTGGTCGATCCACTGAAACACATGTTCGACAGAACCTGTATACTCCACCCCCTGACAGTATCCGGAGATGGTGGCCGACGGGTGAAAGGCCGGACGCATAAGGCTGCCATCCCCCGCGCGTGCGCCCGCGATGTAGCAATGCATCGTCCGAGTAATCGCATCGTGCTCGACCAGGTAGGCGTTGGCGGTCGGTTTCGGGATGGCGAAATTGTACGGTTGATCAGCAGAATGACCGGGACACTTAGTCCGGAAGCGGTGCCAGGCCTCTATCTCGTGCCTGTAAGCGAAGACAGTATCCTGTTTTTCGTGCTCGCGGCGGTGGACGGGAAGCCCTTCATTCGCCTCCCAGCGGCGGACGGTACGTTCGCTGCGATCAAGGTAGGCGGCGATCTGCTTCCACGATTCCAGAGTCTTCTGTGGCGTGTTTCGCTCTGGCATGGCAGAACCCCGGGGCGAAACTATAGCAGAGATTAAGCCGCCATACTGCGCTCTGCAGCGTGCCAGTGAAAAGCTTTCTGGATGATTTGCCAGCCGCTGGGCGTTTTCAAAAGAGTAAACAGGTCCGACATGCGGACCCCCGAGCCAGCCAGCTTGCCCGACCATCCCGCCACCTCAAGGCGAACGACGGCGATCGAGTCAAGGATGTCGACACTGACGATGCGCGGCTCGATGTTGGGAGCGGGACCATTCTTGTCGATCCAGTCGAAAAGGAACTGTGTTCCGACCGCCAGTTGCTCTCCGGCGTACCCGAAGAAGGAAGCGTCGGGGTGGAAGGCCGGACGCATGAGATCGCTGCGTCCTTGTTTGCTTCCATCGATGTACCTCTGCATGGTCTCGACGATCTTGTCGTATTCGGTGAGATATTCGCTTTTGTTCATGCGGGGAATCTAGAGGCTGGGCTCCGAGGGCGTCAACAGCCAAACATGGCCAAAGTCGGTCGACCACGGCTTACAAGTTCTCCTGAATGAAACGGGGACTCAAGTGAACGTCGACTTGTATGAGCGGGGAATCGCCGATGGCTTTAAAGCTATGGATCTCACCGGCCTTGATCACGAAAATGTCTCCCGCGCTGCCTTCAAAAGTTTTGCCGCCGACCGTCCAGACTCCGCGCCCTTCGCGGATGAACTGGATCTCGTCATAAGGATGCCGGTGCGGACCGGGTCCTGATCCCGGTGTTCCATGAAACAAGAACACTGAGACGCTGGTGTCACCCTGCACCGCGCCGACGAACTCGTGCGAACTACCAACGAATGGAAGGTCCTCTTGCCGAACGTGATGCATGTTGTTTCCCCTTGCTCGTATTAGATGAGCCTGGACACCACGTGATTCCTCATGGTCTGCGCGAGGGAGGGGCATCCGGAGATTTCCTTTACACATTGATAACCTGGAATCCGTAGAATTCGTGCGGGAGGCGATTCCTATGCCGATTTTTCAGACGGGCGGATATCACGTGAAGCCGGCGGCAGTGGAGAGAGTCAAGCAGGCGATCAAGGAATTTGTGGCGTACATCCAGGAGAACGAACCGGGCACGCAGATGTACCTGGCGTGGCAGCAGACCGACGATCCCACACACTTTCTGCATTTGTTCATTTTCGAAGATGAAGCTGCGCAAGTGAGGCACGGCCAGTCCGCGGCTGTGAGGCGCTTCGAAGAGGTGTACGGTCCGGAATTGGTGGAGGAAGAAGTTGACTTCACGGACTTTGTGGTGGTGGCGGGAAAGCGGGACAGTCACCGAGGTTGATCGCCACGAACTCGGCATTGGCTCAGGACGAGGGACATCAGAATCCGGTAGCTGCCTTGATCGGACCGAAGGCGTTGGTCGCGCGTTGTATCTTGTCGGGCTCGTCGCTCTTCAGCCCCCACTGCAGCAGCCGCTGCCGGGTGTCGGTGGAAAGGAGAGCGAGTTCGGCAGCACGTAATGACTGACAATTCCATCCTGCCAAGAATCTGGCTGCGCCCTCCAGTAGCTGGTTGCTGGCTCTGGGATCGGCGAGAGCCTGCAACAAATGAGCCATGGGCATCTCCATCAATAAAAACTCCGGGACTTCTTCGTATGCAGGAAAGCCGGTCCACGGACCAGCCCCCATGCCAAGCCAGATAAAAAGCGTCTGAGCTCTCTGCACAGGATTTGGATACGCCGCCCACATGACCTGCTTCACGCGAGCCCAAGTTTCGTCATCGACCGTCAGTGGCCTGCGGAGGTTTGCGGGCTGCGCTGGGACCGACGCCGTCGAAGGAACGGCAATCACCATCCCGAGAGACTGCCGCTGATCTCGCAGCAAAGGCTGAAGACACGAGGGCATTGCCGCGAACCAGATTTGCCACGCTCTTTCATCGGCGACCCTTTGCTGCTCGGCAGCGCGGTAATTTTGCAGCGGATATTGGATACCATGACTGGAGAGCCATTGCAGCAGCCCAAGCCCATTAACCAGAGCGGCATCTTCGCGCCAGGCATTCCAGCGGACGGTTCTTCCGTGGTGCAGTCCGAGTACGGCGAGGCGCTTGCCAGACCGGTCCAGGAACTCGAACGCGGTATCGCCGTAGCACATGCAGTGACCGGCCGGCCCGTCAACAACGGTCAGGAATCGGCGCAGCTCTGTGAGAAGAGTCGGACCGCGCGCTTCCCAAAGGACATTCTTTCCCACGGGTTCGCCGCTGCGGACACCGTTCTCAATAATGCGGCATGCACGAGCACTTTGCAGCACTGCGTCCAGCGATTGCTGCGAAGGCTGAGGCGCGCGCGACTGCATGTACGCAGCCATCTCCCGGTCGAGCATGACACGGCCGCCGCCGGGGACCTCAACGGCAGTCCACTCGCCTTCAGCAGGCTGTCTTTTCAGGTGACCCCACCACCGCCTCAGCAGATTCATTGCGCGCCCCGAAGAGACTGTACGGATAGGGGAACAGGGTTCCGTTGGGGGCTAGTTTAGTCCCAGCGGGCGCTTGTTCTCAACGTCTTCGCCTTTGACTGGACGGACTTTGTGCCAGAGGCGAGGCCAAGGGCAACGAGCACAGCGACTCCGATGCTGATGAGCAGGAACCAGCGATAAGCTGGAAGCCAGAGAGCGGTGGCGGCGACCATGGCGGCCGCTACGATGAGAGCGGCCGTGCCGCGGATGGGGATGGTCATGCGTCTGTTCCTGCTGCGTTGGTTGAGAAAATACGCGTCATTCCCACTTCTCGCAAAAGCGGCGAGAAGTTGGGCACCCCACTTTGTTGGAGATCATTGCGCGCCCTTGCGCGCAACCCCGGAGGAATGCCTCCGGGGCTACATGACTACTGATGAGTGGCCGGGCTCTCGCTCGTGCTTGTGGTCAGCGGTGGCGCGATCGGCTGCGTGACTTCTTCTTCGACCTTGGGCAGCGGCGATTCGAGCGCGATGGCGAGCACCTGGTCCATGGTGTCCACGAAGTGAAGCTTCATCGCAGTGCGCAGATTCTCTGGCACTTCGGCCAGGTCTTTCTCGTTGTCCTTGGGAAGAATGACTTCGAATAATCCGGCACGGTGAGCGGCCAGAAGCTTTTCTTTAAGACCGCCGATCGGTAGAACTTTTCCCCGCAACGTGATTTCGCCGGTCATAGCGAGATCGCGGCGCACGGGAATTTTGCTCAGCGCGCTGGCAATTGCGGTTGCGATGGTGATTCCGGCTGATGGTCCATCTTTCGGGATGGCGCCCTCGGGCACGTGCACGTGCAGATCAAGATTGCGATAAAAGTCGCGGGTCAGGCCGAGGCGATGGGCGCGCGAGCGAACGTAGGACATGGCCGCCTGCGCGGATTCCTGCATCACGTCGCCGAGCTTGCCGGTGAGTGTGAGCTTGCCCTTGCCGTCTACGACAGTGGCTTCCGTTGAAAGAATCGAGCCGCCGACTTCGGTCCAAGCCAGGCCGGTGACGAGGCCCACTTCGGACTTCTCGTGCGCGAGCGTATCACGGAACTTGATGACGCCAAGGAAGTCGTTGACATTCTCGGCAGTGATGGTGATGGCGTAGTCCGTGCCTTCTTTGACAACCTTGCGCGCTACTTTGCGGCAGACGTTGCCGATCTCGCGCTCGAGATTGCGAACTCCAGCTTCGCGGGTGTAGGAGCGGATGAGCGAAGTGATGGCCTCGTCTGTGAACTTGATGTTCTTGTCAGAGAGACCGGCGGCGAGCATCTGCTTCTTGACCAGGAACTGCTTGGCAATCTCGACCTTTTCCTGCTCGGTGTAGCCGTGGAGCCGGAGCACTTCCATGCGGTCCTGCAGCGCAGGAGGGATGGTGTGCATCACGTTGGCGGTCGCGATGAAAAACACCTGCGAGAGATCATATTCGACGTCGAGGTAATGATCGACGAACATGAAGTTCTGTTCAGGGTCGAGCACTTCGAGCAGCGCGGCGGAGGGATCGCCGCGGAAATCCATCGACATCTTGTCGACTTCGTCGAGCATGAAGACGGGATTCTTGGTGCCAGACTTTTTCATCATCTGGATGATCTGGCCGGGCAGTGCGCCGATGTACGTCCGGCGGTGACCGCGGATTTCGGCTTCGTCGCGCACGCCTCCCAGCGACATGCGGACAAACTTGCGTCCGGTGGCTTTGGCAATCGACATTCCCAGAGAAGTTTTGCCGACGCCTGGAGGTCCAACGAAGCAGAGGATCGATCCCTTGGGATTCTTTACGAGCTGGCGGACGGCCAGAAATTCGAGGATGCGCTCTTTGATTTTCTCGAGCCCATAATGATCTTCGTTCAGAACCTTTTCGGCGCGAGAGATGTTGCGAATTTCCTTCGAGCGCTTCTTCCATGGCACCGCGAGCAGCCAGTCCAGATAGTTGCGCGATACGGTTGACTCGGCCGACATCGGCGGCATGGCTTCGAGCTTCTTGAGTTCCTGCAGCGCCTTGTCCTTGACATCTTTCGGCATGCCGGCGGATTCGATCTTCTTCTTCAGTTCGTCGAATTCGCTCTTCTCGCCGCGGCCCAGTTCCTTCTGGATCGCCTTAATCTTTTCGTTGAGGTAATACTCTTTTTGCGCCTTCTCCATCTGACGCTTGACGCGCGACTGGATGGTGCGATCGACGTTGAGCTTTTCGATTTCAATGTCGAGGACGTCAGCGATGCGGGTGAGACGCTCGGCGGGATCGAAGATCTCGAGCAATTCCTGCTTTTCTTCAATCGAAAGTTGAAGGTTCGCCGAGATGACGTCGGTCAGCTTGGCTGGGTCTTCCATGCGCACCGCCGAGATCATCGTTTCATAATTCAACGCCTGGCAAAGCTTCACGTATTGCTCGAAGAGCGAAGTAACGCGCTGCATGGCAGTTTCGAGCGCCTGATTGACCTCGGTGGTGAAGCGGGCGACACGCACCGTGGCCTGCATGTAGCCTTCGGTGTCGGTGACCTGGAGAATCTTGCCGCGCTCAATACCTTCGACCAAAACTTTAATGTTGCCGTCGGGCAGCTTCAGACTCTGCACGATATTGACAATCGTGCCAACCTGGTAGATCTCGTTGGCCTTGGGTTCATCGATGGAGGCGTCGTGCTGGGTGGCGAGGAAAATTTTCTTGTCGGCTGCCAACGCCTCTTCGAGCGCGCGCACGCTCGATTCGCGTCCCACTACGAACGGCGTCATCATGAACGGGAAGATGACGACGTCCCGGATGGGCATCATGGGCAGCTTTTTGGATTCGTATTTTTCCTTCGATGTAGTCACGCAGTCTCCCTGGAATGAACGGCCAAACAGAACAAGCTGATTCGATTTTACCTTGAGTGGAGGGTCGCGGGGAATGCCAATTCGGCGACCCGCCGTCAAAATCCTGAGAGCCGAAACCACAAAGGCCACGAAGGTACATGAAGGAAAATCGGGAACTCCTTCGTGCAACGTCGTGTCCTTGGTGGTGAATGTCTTTGGATCTTTACCCGGCTTTTTCCATGACCGGCGAGAAGGATGCAGTGCGTTTTTCCACCATCTCCCGGGTCACTTCAAATTCCTTGAGCTTCTTCTGACTTGGAAGGTTAAACATCAAGTCGAGCATGAGCTCTTCGAGAATCATGCGCAGCCCGCGTGCGCCGACCTTCCGCGCCATGGCCTGGCGGGCGATCGCGCGCAGCGCCTCGTCGGCAAATTTCAACCGGACGTTCTCGAACTCGAAGAGCCGCTGGTACTGCTTGACGATCGCGTTCTTCGGACGGGTCAGGATTTCGATCAGCGCAAATTCGTCGAGGTCCTCCAGCGTGCCGACCACGGGCAGGCGTCCGACGAATTCGGGAATCAGGCCGAACTTGATCAGGTCTTCCGGCTGAACGTCCTGCAAAAGTTCCTGTGCTTTTTTCTTCGACTGGAACGCGTCTTCCTTTTCCGCATCTTCGCCGGTACGGAAGCCGAGCGATTTCTTGCCCGCTCTGCGGGAGATGATCTTGTCGAGCCCGACGAACGCGCCGCCGCAGATAAAGAGAATGTTGGTCGTATCGACAGGTGTGAATTCCTGGTGCGGATGCTTACGTCCACCTTGCGGCGGAACATTGGCGATGGTGCCTTCGAGAATCTTCAGCAGCGCCTGCTGTACGCCTTCGCCGGAGACGTCGCGGGTGATGGAAGGATTCTCGTCCTTGCGTCCGATCTTGTCGACTTCATCGATGTAGATGATGCCAGTCTGCGTGCGGGCGACATCACCATCCGCGGCCTGCAGCAGCTTCAGGATGATGTTCTCGACGTCCTCGCCGACGTATCCGGCTTCGGTCAGCGTTGTGGCGTCGACAATGGCAAAGGGCACATCGAGCATACGCGCGAGAGTTTGCGCCAGCAGCGTCTTGCCGGTTCCGGTGGGCCCGATCAGCAGAATGTTGGATTTAGTGAGCTCAATGCCATCGCCGGTCTTCTGGCGATTCATGAAGATGCGCTTGTAATGGTTGTAGACGGCGACGGCCAGCTTCTTCTTGGTTTGCTCCTGGCCGATGACGTACTCATCGAGGAAAGTCTTCACTTCCTGCGGCTTGGGCAGTTGGTTGGGCGTGCTGGAGGGCGGTGTCGCGGTGCGATCGTCTTCCAGAATGGAGTTGCAGACGGCTACGCATTCGTCGCAAATGTAAGCGCGCGGATAGTCGCTGGGCGAGGAGATCAGTTTCGCGACGGCGTCCTGGGACTTGTGGCAGAACGAACAGCGAAGGATTTCGTCCGTTCCCGTCTTGTTTTTCACTCGGCTCTACTCCTTTGATCAGGGGCTCGAGATCAGGGTTCGTACCCGCTTGCCGATCGCGACCTCCCGTCCCCGACCTCAGACTCCTCAGACGCCTCAGACGCGAAGGCCGATCATACCGCTTTTACCGTCTTGTAAATGATATCGTCTATGATTCCGTATTCCTTAGCCTGCTGCGCGTTCATAATGAAGTCGCGCTCGACATCTTTCTCCACCTTGTCCAGTTTCTGCCCGCTGTGTTTCGAGAGTAACTGGTTGGTTATCTCTCGCATACGCAGGATTTCCCGGGCGTGGATGTCAATATCGGTAGCCTGGCCGGAAAGCCCTCCCATAGAGGGCTGATGTATTAGAATCCGCGAATTCGGCAGTGCCAACCTCTTTTTGGGTTCGCCTGATGCCAAAAGTAACGCGGCCATAGATGCCGCCTGGCCGACACAAAGTGTCATCACGTCGTTTTTTACATACTGCATCGTGTCGTAAATGGCCATGCCGGCGGTAATCGAGCCCCCCGGAGAGTTGATGTAAAGCTGGATATCTTTCTCCGGATCTTCCTGAGCCAGAAACAACATCTGGGCGATCACCAGGTTGGCGATGTTGTCGTCAATCGGCGTGCCTATGAAGATGATGTTGTCGCGCAGCAGCCGGGAGTAGATGTCATAGGCGCGTTCGCCGCGTCCGGTCTGCTCGATGACCATAGGGACGAGCATCATTTGCGGATTTTTATTTTGCGAATCGTTATTGTTCACGTGCACCTGCCACACTCCGCCTCATCGCAACGTCTTGCTTCGATGGGGAGGGTCGGAAATGTCCGCGTTCTATTTCAGGACTACGCGGACTGATTATAGAGAAAATCGAGGGTCTTTTCGCTGCGGATTCTGTTGCGAATTCTATCGAGGCCCCCATCTTGTGTCAATTTGGCACGGACCGCTTCGAGAGTTTGTTTTGTCTGACGCGCGAGCGAATCGAGTTCGTGATTCAGTTCGTCGTCGCTGACATTAATGCTCTCTATTTCTCCGATGCGATCGAGCAATAACGACGACTTCACATCCTGTACGGCCTGATCGCGCTGGCCGGCCCGCAGACGCGGCATGTCCATTTTTTTCATGTCTTCGATCTTCATACCCTGGGACGCGAGCGCGCGCAGTCCGCGCTCGAGGCGAAGATCGATCTGACGGTCGACGAGCGATTCGGGAACTTCGAAGTCGTTGCGGCGCACGAGTTCGCCGACGAGTTTGTCTTTCGCTTCGCGCTCGGCGGCGTGCTTGCGCTCGTGTTCCATGTTTTCGCGAATCTGCTTGCGTACAGCTTCGAGATCCGCGAATTCGCCGAGTTCTTTGGCGAATTCGTCGTTCAACTCGGGTAGATGCTTCTGCTTGATGGCGTGAATCTTTACAGTGTAGATGAAGGTTTTGCCGGCAAGCCGCTTATCGTTCGCATCCTCGGGATAGACGACTTCGAATGATTTCTCGTCGCCGGCATTCGCTCCGCGCAAGTTTTCAGAAAATTCCGGGACGGTGTTCTTGCCGCCGATCTCGATCAGGACTTCGTCCATGTGGACAGGCTTAGTTTCGTCAGTGGTGTCCTTCGGACGACCATCCATCGAAGACTGGGCGAAGTCGCCGTCGGCCAGCGAACGTCCTTCAATGGAGGTGAATGTGGCGTGCTGCTCGCGTAGGCTCTCGAGCGCCTCTTCGACTTCTTCGTCTTTCACTTCGATTTGCGGATGCTCGGCTCGCAGCTCTTTGTAGCCCTCAACCTTGATCTCGGGCATGATCTCGAAGCTGGCCTTGAAGGTGAGCGGCTCGCCGTCGTGAATGTGCAGATCGGTGACGCGCGGCTGCGAGACGGGGATCAGCCCCAGCTTTTCCGTCTCCTGACGGAAATAGCGCGGCACGAGCGCCTCGACCACGTCGCTCTTCAAGTCTTCTTTGAAGCGTTGGCGGATGATAGTGGGGGGAACGTGTCCGGCGCGAAAGCCGGGCAGGCGTGCGACCTTCTGATACTTCGCGACGAGGGTTTCGGTTTCACGCGCGACTTCTTCGGCGGGGATTTCAACCGAAATCTCGCGCTTGACGCCTTCCTGTTTCCTCGCGTCAGTGGTTTCCGTGGGGCTCACGATGATCGTTTACACTCCGATGATCTTTGAGTGTAAAGAGAAGGGGAGAGGAGCGTCAAACGGGGGGAGAAGTCAAACCCGGCGATGCAAGCTGCATCGTACCCACCCTTCGCAAAGGACGTGTCCAGTCCCATGACATGCTTTACAAAACGTCCCGGGACATCCTTTACACTCCCGCGCTGGTTTGACTAGCACGGAGAAGGCAAGGATGCCGTGGAAGACGATGGAAGCGGAAGAA